>Ga0307967_1000301_pt1 | contig 34671 bp, 26 predicted proteins | sample OrgLakmetagen648_FD_201828 | JGI IMG/M metagenome (GOLD analysis project Ga0307967, IMG submission 201828) | Saline water microbial communities from Organic Lake, Antarctica - #648 | ecosystem: Environmental > Aquatic > Non-marine Saline and Alkaline > Saline | place: Antarctica: Organic Lake... | reverse complement strand
GTTAGTGATTCACAATACAAGTCAATGACTGAGCATTTCAGCAAGCTTGGAATGGAAGTGAGTGTGGATGACTTCGGAACCGGTTATAGCAATTTAAACCGGGTGCAATTCGCAAGTATCACGAACCTTAAAATCGACAAATCGTTGATCAGTCACATTACCCCTGAAAATGTTGAGGATTCAATGGCGTTTATCATCCCTACCATTGCAAAGCGATCGGGGTTGACCATTATCGCTGAGGGCATAGAAACGCTTCAGAATCTCGAAGCTGTTAGAGGGCTCGGGGTTGGGCTTGGTCAAGGATTCTACATGAGTAGGCCGGTCCCTGGAGATGTGATATGTGACCTTGCATCACGTAATGCCCTGCTATTTAAAGCCAACGGCAAGCTCGCTGTTGCCTGACTTGCTGCTGCCCGGCAGGTCGGGCAAGTCAGCGGCGACAAGCGGCCGCCCAAACATAAATCCCTGGAAGTAGTTTGCCCCCATCTCGCGTGAAAGCCGCAACTGCTCATCCGTCTCAATTCCGATCGCAATAACGTCACACCCCCAATAGGACATGCTTCTACCAACTGAGCGAAGCACCTCGTAATCCATAGCATCCAACATGGATCCCGGTTGCCTCAGGGAGTTGATGGAAATCTTTACTGCAGACACTGGGATTTCGCTAATCACAAATAAAGGCGTATTCCGATAGTAAAACTCATCTATCGCAATTTTTACACCCATGTTTGCAATCTCGCGGAGATCATGGCGCATCGTGTTCCACTGCCCTCGCCCCGGCTTTGTGTTCGCAATATGAGCGTCAGTGATCTCCAGCATCAATCTGGATCGCTCATCCGCTGAAAGGGTCAAGAGGCGCTTGCGCAGGTAATCTCTGAAATCGTACTGGGAGAGACTGCGGAACGATGTATTGAATGAGGAGTAGGCGCCGCCGGTAATCAGTTTTGATTGCTCAATCGCCTCAGTAAAAGAAAATGCATCGAGAGTAGCGAGCTGTCTGATATCCATCTCTGGAATAAAGTCGGCAGGGTAAGTCACAGCGCCACAAATTTCCCGCTTCCCTGCAAGTAATTCGTAGCCTGCGACCGTGGGAATCTCTGTGACATCACCATGGACTATAGGTTGAGTGGCAATGCAAAAGCCTTGATCCTCAAAGTCTTTCGTCGCTGCTTCTGAAAGCGCCTTTCGCATTCCATTCACCGTAAAAGTAAGTTAATTCGATGGTATTTACCAAAATCAAAATAATTCTATTATAAAACATGGTCAAGGAGTAAGGCCTGATGCTAAATTAGTACAAAGCATGATCAATTAGGTGTACCGATGACCCCCGAAAAATTCGGCAAAGCCGCTACCCTTTGCGCTCCAGAAAGTGTTTCAAAACAGGCAATCGCAAGGCTCGACAGGCACTTCGGGACTTCTACCGTCATGGTTGAGGACGTCACCATGCTTCCCGCCGAAATTCAGTCTGAAATGGCCCGTTTCAATTATCGAAACGATGGCGCTAAAGGGGTTTATGACACTCGTGATAACCGGGTTTATCTAGTTGCGTCAAGATTGGAAAGTGACCATGACGTGATCATGGCTTATCGCCACGAAGTGACTGGCCACATGGGGGTCAGGGCCAGTCTTGGCACCGACCGGGATTCGGTGTTTCAGCAGGTATACGCCTCCTATAGCAGCGACCCGAGGCTTGAGGAAATCGCCGAACGTTACAAGCTGGATCTTGATTACGAAATCAACCAGCTCTTGGCGGCGGAGGAACTTGTTGCACTTTTGGCCGAGCCTGGCGAAAAGCCGAGCCTTTATGATCAGATTCGGCTCTCGGCCAAGGAAGAATATTCTCGCCAAACCGGTGAAGAAATCGCGTATACGGACGATGACATCCGGGCTCTGCTTGAGCGAGGCCGGGACTACCTACGTGAAACAGCTGCTTACCGGCCGGAAGCCAACTTGAACAGGCGCTCCCCTGAAGAGCTCCCACCGCGTCTGTCGACTCTAAATCATCTGATCAAGGCTCAATCCCCAAGCCAATGGGCTGATTTTGATGCGTATATTGTGAGTGCTTCGGATAGTCAAACGGGCGGAATACTGGCGCATTACGAGTCTGCGGAGGCATTAGCTGAAAGCTTCAGTCGGTATCTGAGTGAGAGCGGGGTAACGGTTGATCAGGGCGGCAATGTGCGCATTCACGAGCTGACAGAAAAGACCGCCAGCCTGATCGCCCCAAACACTGATGTAATTGTGGGTATGGAAAGCCGTCCACTCCGGACTTTGATGGATAATCTTCGCCCTGGCAGACCGCCAGAAGTGATTGATGAAGCCCTAGCTAACAGCATTGAGGTCGATTCACCGTTTCGCTTCATGTACGTCGGTGAGCAGGCAGCTGAAAAGTTAGGGCGGACTGAGAGTTTTGAGCAAGCCACGCAACTCAAAATGGCCGGAAAGACCTCAGGAGAGATTTGGATGGCCACCGGTTGGTTCGAGGGGCCTGACGGGGCCTGGCGCTTCGAGATATCGGATCAGGACGCGACGGCGAACCTGCAGGCGATGGAGGAAATTGCCTGGCTTCAGGGTCAGCTCTCTTCTGTTGACCGCCAGCGACTGGATGGAATTATTGAGAGCCCTGAGGCGGCGCGGAAGACGGATTTCTACATGGAGCGAATCGACCGCGTTAATAGCGCCTTCGATGAGGCAGAGCCTGGCACCCTGCCCGCCTATTTAAGTCATCCGACGTTATTTGAGGCCTACCCAGAACTTACAAAAATGCGCGTCATTATTGATCCTGACGCGCCATACCCTGTCGTGACAACGAACTCCCCAAGAATTGTTATACCGTCTAGTTACCTCGAAGACTCTGACTTGTTGCTAGACACTCTTGTGCATGAAACACAGCATCTGGTTCAGCGAATTGAAGGATTCGCTAAAGGCCTATCCCCGTTCATGAATGGCTATCGTGAATCGTGGGAAAACGAACTCAATGAGCTGCTTGAGAGCGATCCAGACGTTCAGATCTATATGGAGCTTCATGCTGAGCTGTTCGATGGGTCTACGCACGTCAATCCAGAGCTCACTAAGCGCGAAATGGAAGTCCTCGAGGAGGATAGCCCCAGCATACAGAGAATGAATGAACTGTCTGAAAGGCTGCGTCTGGTTGGTGACCCGGAGGCATACACGAAAGCCTTTGGTGAAATTGAAGCGAATGAATCAGCCGCCAGAATGGCAATGACAGAGGGGCAGCGGAGAAAGATTGCGCCCTATGGAACGAACCCCACGCCCGGCGAGTTCGTGGTGCACCAGTTTGATGACATTCCTCAGGCAATGTTCCTTGGTGTGAAAGCCAACACCGCCAATGCCGGTCGCTTGAGTTTGGCGCACGAGATGGAGACGAAAGGCGCCGGCCGCGACCAGATCCTGGCCAGTACTGGTTGGTTTAAAGGCGTAGACGAAATGTGGCGCTTTGAGGTTGACGACTATTCCACCTCACTTAACACAGATGCGTTATCCATCCTCAAACCGGCATGGAATACACTTGAAAGCCCCAGGATCGCCAAAATTGTGCATCGGCCAAACCCCAATGGTGGCTTCGACCTGACCATGTACCCAGAAAATGCCACTCGGCTGAGTGACATTGTTGAGCTCAAGGGCGTCTCCAGATCCTACCTGATGATGAACCTGCCTCCCGAAGTAGCATCCAGCGTTATGCTCGGCAAAGGCGATCTGGAATGGTTCGACTTCGACACAGATGAGCCAGACGGAAGGCACCTGGACACTGATTTTGTTTACGACGCTTATAACTACCTTCCGCTCAATCGATTGGTAGATCATCAAGCGTTGATGGAAGCGTATCCAGAGCTGGCCGAGTGGAAGGTGGCGTTTCATCCGAAGTCAGATCAGTGGCCGAACAGTTCGGCATTTTGCGATTCTCTTAATCGGACCATCGTGCTTTTCCCACAGACACAGAAACAGGTAATTCCTACCCTGCTCCATGAGATACAGCATGCTATACAAACCATTGAAGGCTTCGCACCCGGGGCTAGCCCAAATGACCCGTCCGTAGCCGCGAAAATTGAAGCGCCCCAACAGCAGTACCACTCTGAGCTGTTGAAAGTGATCGACTCAGCGCCCTTCGATAAGGCCAGCTCTGACCAATGGCTTGGTTTTCTCAAAAAGCAGCCGGGCGTAAAGCAGGCAGAGATGGGTGCTGCAGGTATCCTGGACTTTCTCGGGGGTCAGGATGCCGGCATTACTCGCGGCACTCTCAGGGGCGTCGTAGAGAGTAATGCAGTCAGTATTGAGGAGATCATTGCAAGCACGTCGTACCGTTCAGCGGAAAAGCTCAAAGACCTTCAGGCATGGTGTCGCGATTTCATTGAGGAAGCACACGAGTCTGGTATCCACTACGCGAAAGCTCAAAGCGAGATACGAGCAGCCAGAGGGACCGGTCTCATGTTTGAAGAGGGCAAGCTAACGCCTGAGCAGTTTCCGGATCTGGTCAATATGATGAAAAGGACGGAAGGGTTCTCTTTCGAAGATCTGGTCGGGCGTATCAACGAGATCAATGAGATTACAAAGCAAGAGCTGGAGCCAGGCGGGAGCACGCTCTACGAAAACTATGCCCTTATCGGCGAGGATTATCGGGAGCTGGTCATGATTGCCAAGGGCGGCGTGATTGATAGCGGTACTGGAAATCCCTTCGTGACAGATCACTGGGAGAATCTGCAAAACGTGTTGGCGCATGTGCGATTTCAAACGGTTGAAGATGAGGCTGGGCGCCGCACATTGCTGATCGAAGAGATTCAGTCAGATTGGCGGAATGCGTCGTTAAAACTCGACCAGGCAACCGCCTCGACCGGCAGCATCGAAGATCTCGAAAAGGAAATCGCTAGATTGCAGGGCGAGCTAACGCAGACCGCTGACCGCATGGAACAGAATGCCGTGGAAATTCGCGAGCTAGGATATAACGAAGCAGTTTTAAACTATCACGAAGGCAGTCTGAGCCTCTTCGATCTTTCGGACGAAGCGTTCGAGATGGTAGAGCGTTACAACTACCTCGTGGGTGATTCTTTTAGCTTGGCCCCGGACAAGGATGGTTTGAAAAGAGAGTTGTCGGAGGCCGAATACCTTCTGGAAAAGGCTCGCGCTCTAGCCGAAGATGCTGAGCATAAGTTTCCACTCGGGAAAGACTGGTATGCGACGGTCGCAAAGAGAATGGTGCGGTATGCCGCTGAAAATGGCTTCGATGCTATGGCGTGGTCGCCGGCCGCAGTGCAGGCAGAGCGTTATTCGCCCAACCAGGCCAAGCGGTTTGATGAGGTTGAATGGCACCGAATCGGTGAGGATGAAATTCATGTGAGCGCCGAGGTTCAGTCAGAGCCTGCAATCGACAAAAGCTACACCCCCAAAGAGATCCTGGAACTGTTTGATCGAAAGACTGCTGCAAAAATCCTTGCTGAGCCAGAGGGCAGTGTTGCAGATGCCAACATCACGATTGATTCAAAGGGATTCGAAACATTCTACGACCAGATGCTCCCCAAGGCAGTCAACAAATGCCTGAAAGGATACGGCGTGAGTGTGGAGCATAATGGTCTGAGCGATGCAGTGTCAGCCCCGGCCGGGGTCCGCTTCCCGATGGTGACTATAACGGATGAGATGCGATCCGATCTTACTGGCCAGACGACGCCCATGTATTCCGCGCACGTCACAGATGCCATGAGTGCGTACTACCGGTCTGCCGGAGAAGTAGAGGCAAGAGCCGTAGAGATGACTTACCGCAAGCCAGATTTAAAATCGCTGCACCCGCTCGATCGTTATGATGTAGCCCCGTCCGACCAGATTGTGCATTCTCCGATTGCCTCTGTGGCGATGAAGATTGGCCCGCACGCCAACGGAGTCAATATGGCTTCGCTTGAAACGGCCGCTAAGATTGTTTCTCAGAGGGCTCTAGGACTTGAGGAGGCCTACCCTAAGGTTTTGAACTCTCTATCCGGAAATGACTTTTCAGAGACTGGGGGTGCGCTAAGGCAGCGTTTTGCAAGACTGGCCGACCAGGTAAACGCTGAGATAAAAGCACAAACCGGATGGGCGCTTGATGATACAGGGCACTTACGTTTCGAACTGGATATCCCTGACTGTCGGGCTACGCAATCGATCAGCGAGTATATCGCTCAGGATGTTGAGAAATTCGCAAACGACGTTCGCTCAGGGGTCGTCGATGTGACTCAAACAACCGAGATCTACAACCGCATTACCCAACAGGCGGTACCGCTGAAATCGCTGGTTGGCGATCACCAGGTGATGGACGCTTATCCGGAGCTTGAAGATGTCAAAGTTCAGCAAAGCCCGGAACCTTATCAAACACGCTTCCAAAGCCAGACCGGCACAATCATAGTGTCACCGAACATCGGGCGAATGGAGCTTGGCGCCTATTTGACAAAGGGTATAAACGAGGCGATTAACGCTTTTGAGCGAATCGGAGATCCGGAGATTCAGAGAGCCTTCTACCCAAAACCGGACATTGAACTAAATCGTGCTCGAGCTCTACAAAGCGTTATTGCTCAAAGTGAAGGGCTGGCCTCGGTGTCAGGTGAAGCGATTGAGGGCAATCTGAAGTGGTTGCATCGAACGGACCCGGCCGTGCTCAAGGGCATGCCGTTAGAGCGTGCCGCCATTTTTGCACATGCGGCTCAGGTCAACATCAAGGGAGAATGGTCGCAGTACGCTTCGCCCACATCCTTTGAAGCACTTCCAAAGGTGGCAAACGAAGGCCCTTCCATCGAGGAAAATAAATCAGAACCAGAGAGGTCATCTGGTCGGCTAGCAATGTGAGTGGGGCGGGATGCACCCACTCTCAATCCGATTGTTCTGAGATGTCTGTCGGTTCGTTTTCAGCCGTGGCCCCAACGTCTTTGAGCATTTCAATGAGAAGTCTGTTCTCTTCCATTTGCGCCATACCAAGCACGGTGTATCCTGAATTGTCTGCCGTATTTAGAGAAGCGTGAGAACTTTCTTCTGCGATCATCAGAGGAACCGTCAGCTCGTCGTACTTGTCATCCGCCAGCCCGTTGATCGCAGTGTGTAATGGTGTTCCGCCCTGGAGCTCCTCGTTTGCGTCAGTCGAGGCTCCCTCCGCCAGCAGTTGCACGATCCAATCAGTACGACCGTAGTAGGCCGCAACGTGAAGCGCTCGATCAGGATTCGCGCCAGCAGCAAGCAGATGATTGGCAACTTCAGTTCGGTTGGTCAAGATTGCATGCTCAAGCGGCGTTACGCCGTCGATCCGTGCGTTAGGATCCATGCCGGCTGCCAGAACCATCCGTAGAATTCCGCGGTCATTCACTCTATTTCCGTATTGCTGACTGCCAACGAAAAACGCCAGAATATTGCTCTCATCCGTTATGGTTTTGTTCGGATCTGCGCCAGACGCAAGAAGCATTTCGACAACGTTGGCAAGGCCGTAAAAGGTGGCGATATCAAGCGCAGTCCTGGACTCCTTCCCTACGGCATTGGGGTTTCCGCCATTGCTAAGAAGAACGTCTAAGTACTGAGTCTTGTTGGCCGCTGCAAGGCAATGCTCCAGAGGAACATGATTGTTCATCGTCATTCGGCTGCCACGAACTGCCAGGGAAACGTCGGGCCCTCGACTCAAAAGCGCCTCTTCAAAATCCTCCACTGACATATCGCGATTGCGAATATCCGAGCATACGCTGGAGATCCAACGCTCACTCCTCGTAGCGATATTTTTCGCAAATAATGGCATCGATTCATTGGCGGCCCGGTCGCTGTCGGTACTCGAGTAGGCATGCTCATACACCACCTCGAAGGGGGTCTTACCACTCTCGGTTGGCGCCATCGGGTCCATGCCGTTTTCGACCATCGCAACGATCGCATCTACGTTGTTGGTCTCGACCGCCTCAGAGAACTTTGGCCCGGTCGCACATCCAGATATGAAAAAGGCGGCCCCCGTGGCCGCCATGAGTAATAGGGTTTTGCGCATGCTTAGAATCTCGGGCTGGGGTTACTCGGTGTAGGTTGCTGGGCCTTAGGTTGCGCACCTGGTGCAGCATCGGGTTCAGGCTCTCCATAGCCAGACTCAACCGCCATTTCACTATGGCGATTCAATGCTTGGCTCGTCAGGTCATCAATGCTCGGGCCATAAGCCGGCTCATAATTAACCGTCGCGTCATGCTCGAGCGAATCAGCCCAAAGGGGCTCGCTGTGGATGATTGAGCTGAACTTGGAAAGAAAGTCATCCGGCGTCATAGTCGACTGATAGTGGGGCTTGTCGATGCACGCCAGCTCACCGTTCTCATACGCCAACAGAACATCCTTCTCTGGCATGTCTGCAATGTCCGGAAGCAGCGTATCAATCGGAATGCCCCGCTTCATGAGCTGTGCGTTCCCCATCGCTCTCGAAAAGCTTAGCTCTTGGGGCGCCTTTACGAACACAGTGAAGGTGTTGATGCCTTCGCGTTGGCACCAGTCCTGGAGGTTTGAAACGGAGGAAGGGTCGTAAGCGGCAACGACCGCTGACTTTCCGCCAGCCATAGCATTTTCGAGATCTTCACCTCGATAGCCAATGACTTTATCGCTGCCAACGGGCTTAACCGCGTTGTGGGTCGGATTTCTGGATATCCAGTCAACCATCGGTTGAACGGGAGACCCGGAATTTCCAGTGATGATTACAAGGGAGCGGGAATACTTCACAGAACCTCCTTAATATTCCCTCCTAATATAAAACTTATTTTCTATGAGGGCAAGCCTTATGCGGCGACCACGAGATTCAGCCCTCTCACAAGTTTTATGGAAGGTTGCTGCGTTATAACAATTTACCTCCCCTAACAAAGATTCACGACAGCAACGGACCATTGAGCCAATATGAGGTGTCCCTCAATGACGATATCCCCCGATTCTTCTATCCACCCGAGCCCGTCAAAGCAATATCTGCAGATGATCTTCGCTTTCACATGGAACTGATGGGGCTGCGGTAAAGTAGATGACCTCGACCGAGATCATCAAGGCGGTGGTTAGCGAGAGGAATTTCGAAATTCAGATAGGGTGTCCATGATGCGAAAGCCAAACTGAAGCCCTCTTTCCGGTCCCAAGATATCGTTGATCAGATCATCAAGGTCGTCAGCATCAAATGCGTCGGCGAGAGTTTCTGCCTCTTCGCGGGAAAAAATGTGCTCAGCGCTGACCTGATAATCCGTAGCGATACCGGCTCTTAAATCGAGCAACGCTTGAATATGTTCCCCGCCCTTATCCACGGGCACCGGTTTCTTGCTATCGGCCAGTTGCTGATAATTTCCGCGGAGCACCCGGTACCCCATGTCACTGAGAGCCAAAACTTTGAACTTCGGCTCTATCGTCATACGCAGAAGCTTTTTCTGAAGCAGATCCTGAATGAGCGAATTGGCTTTAATGGCGCTGCCCTGGCAAGCGCCAAAGCCCGGGTAAAGGTGCAGCTTGGAGGCGAGAACCTTTGCGTCTCGAATACCATCGAGAGTCAGGGTGATCTTGGCTCGCCCAAATCGCTGCTTCGTGGAATGCACCAGGTGGAGAGCTGCTAGCTCGAGGTTCGATACGTCGTCGACCGGCTGTTGTGCTGTCAGGCAGTTGTCGCAGACGCCGCAAGCCTCAGCGGAAGCATCCGGCTGAAAATATCGAACAATCTGGACTGCCCTACACTCTACAGCCTCCAGGTACTGCTTCATTTTGCGAAGACGGTACTCCGATTTTGACTGCCTCGCAGACACCAGTCCGTAGTCAAATTGCGCGTTCGGGTTAAAGGCCCCCACCCCCAAAGTGCCCGGCTGCGGCCCTCGCTTCAAGGAAAGGATCTCCTGCTGCTCAAGGAAACGTAGCGACTGTTCTATGAGTGCAGAGTTGGTCCTATAAGGCGATCTCTCAGCATACGCTTTCAGGCTAATAGGCGCGGTGCGCTTTTCTTCCGGGCGGCTGTGTAATTGTGCCAAAACCCACGATGTCATCTCCTGACTCGGAAAGCGCCCCTCTAAAAGCAGGTTGTGCACCATGGTGTCCTGCTTGGTCCATAAAATGATGCAGTCAGAATCCTCACCGTCCCGCCCTGCCCGGCCAGCTTCCTGAACGTAGTCCTCTGGGGATGCCGGGTACCCGTAATGAATGACCAGGCGAACATCAGGCTTATCAATGCCCATCCCAAAGGCGTTGGTTGCCACAATGATTGGTGTATTGCCCGACATCCAGTTGGCTTGGTTCTGTTCTCGTTCCTTAGGGGTCAGTTTGCCGTGGTACCGAGATACTGAGTAACCCTTCCCTCTCAGTATGTCAGCGACCCTCTCAACGTCTCTCACGCTGATGCAATAAACTATCGCTGCCCCTGCTTCCAGACGGCTTAGGTGCCTGGTCAGATCATGCAGGCGCCCCGCATAGGAGGTGCAGAATTGAACGCGATATTGCAGATTAGGTCGTTTAAAGCCACCAAGGAACACCTGGGGGTGGGATAGGTTCAGTCGCTTGCGGATATCCTTCTGGACTTCTTCGGTCACAGAGGCAGATAAAGCCATCCTCTGGATCTTGGCCTTCTTGATGGCAGCTAGGCGGTCTAGGGCTTGCCCTATCATCGAATACGAGAATCGAAAGTCTGATCCCCATTGACTTACACAGTGCGCCTCGTCGACGGCCACCATCGCGATCGGGATATCACGAAGCCAGAACAGAAACTTTTCCTGTGTCAGCCGCTCCGGCGCCAGGTAGACAATCTTGTAGTGCCCGGCCTTGATGTCATTTAGCCGGCGGGTGTATTCCTTTGCACTGATCTGGGAATTCAGCACAGTGGCCGAGATTTCAGAACCTTCGAGCGTACCCACCTGGTCCTGCATGAGCGATATCAAAGGGCTGACAACGAAAGTCACACCGTTCTTGAGCATCGCGGGTAGCTGGAAGCACAGCGTTTTACCCGAGCCGGTAGGCCTCACTGCAAGCACATCGTGCCCCTCCAGAACGGCCTCGACGATTTCGCCCTGGCCGTCCCGAAACTCCGAATACCCGAAGTAGCGCTGTAGTGCTTCGTGTGCAGTCATGATTTTCCGGGCTTATCTGCCCAGGCCGCTGTTTCGCGGTGCCGGCGCATCGATCTTCACATCAAGGTCTTTACCCATCTGCTGCGGGCTTTCCTGCTTAGCCACAACCGAGGCTCCAACCGGAAATTCCATCTTCTTGCCCTCAAGATCTATTGCGCCCATGACCTGTTCCTTGGCGTTGTCATAAACAATTACGCCATCATGCCCCATGTCTCGGAACATCTGGGTATCAATGTTGTAACGCCCATCAAGGGTGTACTGCTCAATGGTATAGATTGCCGGGTTATCAAAAGATACATAACCACGGCCATCTTGAGGGCTATTGACGCTGTTCATCCTCAAAGGCTCATCGCAATACATCAGGCCGCGGGTACGTACAGGCGCCTCGCCGTCTCGATATGACTGAATCTGCTTGAAAGGATCCATCAGCGAGTCGTTCGCAAACAGGAAGCTTACCTTCTCACCTGATCTGGGCATCGGATGTTTGGTACCAGTGAGTGACACCGTTGCCTCCCATTGGCCATCCGCAGCCATAGCCATAGGGAACTGGCTTACTTCGGGCGACAGCAAGGCAGAAGCTCCGACAGCATCAGCAAAGTCATTCATGCTACGAGGGATAAACCGGGCATGCTCGGCTTCCAGCCTGCTTACGTCCATCCACTCACCATCACGCGTCATCGTTGAGTCACGGACCCAGCTCGTAATCCGGTTGATAGCTGTCACTTGGCGACGGTAAGCATCAACACCGTTCTCAGTTAACTGGCCGGGGCTGAGTTGGGTCAGATCCGTACGCAGTTTCTCAAGCTCGTAAACCATCTGCTGGCGGTTCTCCAGCGGGACGGCCAAGAGCGCACGAGAGAGGTTGGTAACGTCCATGACGTTCACACTCGGATCGTTTTGCACCTGCACCCGTGAGAGGGTTCGGTTCCGCTCGTTTTCGGGCATGGCCGCAATTTTGTCATTCAGGGCTCGAGAGACGCCCGGGATCAATTGAAGCGTTCCGAGCGCTACCTTGGGCGGGCCAGCAGGATCGTTTGCCTTCGTAAGCCCGTCGACCGCTGCACCGGCAAAGTCGAAGCCATAGCGATCATTCATGTCCATGATCATTGCTGTGCGATAGGCAAAATCACGCGCTGCAGACATGCCAGGCTGCTGAAGGCGCTCGCTTGCTGAAAGCATGTCCATATCAACCTTCTTCATCGAAGCACCGTGGATCATCAGGCTGCGGATGATCGGCTCACACGACTCCGGATGGTTTTCATAGCTTTCGATGGCCGCTCTGAGAGGAGAAATATCGCTGGCGGGATGACCATCCGGGTCTGCACCGAGGAAAAGTGCTTTGCTGAGAAGGGTCTGATCACCAACGTCTACGGCAAATTTGGTGATGGAGAAAGTGGTATAATTCGGCTCCCGCATCCACCGGTAATCCATATCCTGATCAACCAGCTGCCGTAGAACGCCCTGCGCAAGATCCGGACGTGAAGTGTTGGAAATGGCGGCGGTAACTGGGCTTGTTGCTCCTCTCTCAACCCCATAGTTCACATCCAGGTCTTTGATCAGGGCTGCCTTGAGGGCGTTCTCCCATCCGTGAGAGGCCATTACGGAGAGCGGGGTTGATCCATCCGTTCCCATGCATTGCAGCTTTTCAATATCGACAGTGTTAATGATCAAGCGCATCAAGGCCTCGCCATCCTGTACCCCATTTCTGGACAACTGAAGAGCCGGGACAGTTGATTCAGGCAAAGTCGTCTCACGATCTCGCAGTCCGAGTTCAGGATCACCCCCAAAAATACGCTCTCGATCAAATTCTTCGGCGCTCATCTCGCGATCCAGAAGGCTTGCGATGTCATAGGCAGCTTTGGGGTTGCTCTCAATAATCACGTTAAAGAAAGTCTGGCCACGATGGTTCGTCGCATTGAGCAAATCTTTTAAGTCAGACCCAACAATCTTGTCAGCCGTAAGGTTGAGGAACTGCTTGAAATCCTGGGCAGTAAGACCGTCCCTCATAGCGACATCGTGGAAAATCGTGTTTCCAAGACGGTCGAGGCGATCCCGGAAGAGGATGTCAGAATCAAACCCTTTGTCTTCCATGTATTCAGCGTGCTCTTCCATGGCAGCTACGAGAGACAGCGGTCCATCCATTAGAGCGGTGCGATATGCGCTCTCATGCGTCATGGCGACGACCGTATCAAAAAGCACGTCTACCCGCTCGTCAGCCAACTCTCGCAGAGATTCCCATCCGTTGTTATGAGCAAGAATGTCAGGGAATGTCCGACCATAGAGATTTGATGAGTTCAGAGTCGCCAGCTGATCAACCTTTGCCGCATGAACGATCAGGTCTGACCGGTTAGGGGCGACCTCGGCCAACTGATGAAGAAAGTTATTATGATGTCGGTTGTTGGGAAGCGGGCTTTCAATGAGCTCGCCGTTATTCAAAGCATCGTTCAGAGCCGCGGTGAATCGCTCAATGCTCATTGCGGTGTTAGCGGAGAGTTCGTCGATGAGTTGCTGGAATCTTTCGTTCATAATTCGGGTCCTTTTATCGACTCATTCCCATGCCATGGCTGGGCGATGCATTTGGCTTTGGCGAGCTATCACCTTTCTCCAGTTCAACTAGCCGCTTGTTGTATTCCTGTGTGGCATTGAGTGTGTAGTTCCGAATCTTTGGCGCCATGGTTTTCGCCGAATCAGCACCGACGAAGGACTCAATCGTTTTGGTTAAATTATCGGCTAGATACCTAGCATTGACGGCACCACGGTTCGATCTGAGCTCAGATGTCACCGCTTTGCGGGTAAAGGCTTCGATATTGCCGCTTTCGCGGAGCTCTTTGATCTCGTTAGCGAAGCGATTCTGAAACTGCTCAAACCGTGGAGCAGGTCCTACTTTGGGCTGAGTCATACTTGGAATCATCGCGCCGCCAGTGAAGTGAGAGCCTTTTGTAGGGCGAGCCGCCGGTGCGCCCGGTTGTGGCGACCGCTGTGCAGGAGTTGAATCCGGGCTTTTAGGCGAAGCGCCCGGATTTGGCCGACCCTTTTGCGGATGCGCTGGCCTTACCTGTGCCTGGGGGTGCTGCTGAACCATTGCATCGATCAATCTTTGCTCCGGCAATCCGATCGCTTCGGCCGTTGATTTGAGCATCACCTCCCTATAAACCCCGTGCGGCATACCCGCGATAACGCCGGCAACCTCAGATGCGATTGCTGCAGCAGACTCGGGAGAATCGTTTCCATACCGGTTTTCAAGTTCAGCGATCACAAACTGAGACAGTGGCATTGCCGTCTCGAGCCGGGCCTGATAAGCGTCTACGCCCTCAGAACGCAATAAGGTGTCAGGGTCATATCCTTGCGGAAAGAATAAAAACTTCATCCGCACACCATCGTTCAAGTGAGGCAATGACATTTGCATCGCCTTCCAGGCGGCCGCCCGGCCTGCCTTGTCACCGTCAAAGCACATCACAGGCTCGCTGGTAACGGACAGAACCTTTTCAAGCTGCCCTTCTGTGAATGCTGTTCCGAGCGGTGCGACTGTATCCTTGATCCCAAACTGGGAGTGCGCGATTACGTCTGTGTATCCCTCAGTGATATAGAGTTTGCCGGTTTTTCTTGCTGCGTTTTGCGCTTTATCGAAGTTGTAGAGCTCTTTGTTTTTGAGAAAAACGATGGTTTCTGGAGAGTTTATGTATTTCGGTGCATCGCTAGAGTCGTCGAGGCGCCGCCCGCCAAATCCAATGGTTCGGCCCCGTGCATCAGCAATCGGAAACATGATCCGATCCCGAAACATGTCGAACTTGCGGCCGTTTTTTTCTGTTAGCAGCCCCGCCTCTTTAAGAACTTCTTGGCCATGCTTTCTGGACAGGTGCTTCATGACGATCGCCCATTCTTTAGGGGCTACACCTAACCCGAAATCTTTCGCAGTTTTGCCATCTATGCCGCGCCCTTTCAGATACCCGACTGCGGACTCAGAGTACCGCTGATCTTTCAGGAAGCCCTGGTACATAGTAGATGCATCTTCCAAGGCAGCGATGACGTCCCGGCGCAGCTGGGCCTTGGGATCTAGGTTTTCTTCTCTACCGAATGGATGTTCCATACCAACTTCGTCACAGAGAACTTTTACCGCCTCGACAAAATTCAGGTTTTGGTAATTCCGGATAAAATTGATCGCATTGCCGGCCTTGCCGTCATCACACCCACCAAAGCAGGTGTAAATCTGCTTGTTTTCGTTGACCACAAACGAAGGGGTATCCTCTTCGTGAAAGGGGCAGCAACACTGATAGTTGGCGCCTTTCTTCTTGAGCTGATTTCCAAGGCGACTATCAATCAGAGAGACGATGTTGACCTTTTCGAGAAGATCACTGATGAACGCGTCAGAGACTAAACCTTTTGACTTACCCATAACCAACGATGCCGGCTGCTAATATGTAAAACTTATTTTATACCCGTTCCCACACGTTGCGCAACTTTTCAGTGAACTTCCTTGTTTTTTTGAGTTCAGAAATTGTACAAAGACAACTTGATTGGGGTAGTATATAAAATTATCTCTCCAATATTACGTACTCAGAACTTCAGGTGGAACATGAGCGCAGAGCTGATTCAATTCAACCGAAAAGATGCAGCAGCATCCCCAACAGAAAAGGTGGAAGGCCTCGACTGGTACAGCGAAGTTAAGCAGGTTACCAAAGCGGCTGGCCTGCCTATGTTCGAGGAGCTTTTGTGCCGGAAAGTAACCACTGTTCGAACGAAAGCTCTCAGCCACGGATTAAGATCCGTTGATGGAGAAAGCTCATTCATCACCCTAGAGGCGTTTGTCGAAGGGGTAGAGGTACCGGGTCGCCAAGGTTTCGAGTGGGCTGAATGGGAGCTCAAAGCCAGAGCGGCATGTATTGCGAAGCAGTATGAGGTGTCACCTGAGTTTTCGCCTGAATCAGTTGCCGGGTTCATGGATATGGTTGAGCAGGAACTCGGCCGTAAGCCAGAAGATCCAAAAGAGTTCTGGCACACCCTCACAACGGTAGATCGCAGCCGCGCCGGCCAACAAGTGGAAAGCCTGCAAAGTGAGTTGTCCGAGGAAAGCGCCCGGCGTGTTGAGCAAGAAGAATTGGCAGCCGAAAGACAGGTTGAAGCAAGAAATGCCTACAGCCTCCTGGGCAAAATCCCGGAAGACTTTTCTGAACGGTTTGGGAGTGCCGAGAATCTGATCAGCCTTTACCAAACTGAAACTGAAGCCAGTCAAGCTCTCAGAACAGAGTTGAATGATTCTATTGCTGAACTTCACGAAAAGGCGTCTGTAATCGAAGAATTGCAGCAGCAAGCATTCGCAGGTTCAAGCGGATCTTCGGTAGACCTGCGGGCTTACGAATCAGCTTTGGAAGAGGCGGAACAGGCCAAGCGCTTTCTCTCCAAGTTCCAAGATCGACGCAACGAGTCGAAAGCCCAGATTGAGCAACAAGAACAGACCATATCATTTCTACGCCAGCTAAACGGCCGGCTTACCCAAACGATCAAGACCAAGCGTGCAGAGAACGAGAAACTGCGTGCAGAGAAAGAAAGTGGAAAGGCTTTGAACAAGAAGTTGTCGGGGCGTATTCGGGCCGAAAAGAACCTTGTTGCTAAATCTGAGGGGCTTATTAAGGTGGAGCGCCAAGGAAAGGTTCAAATCATGCAAGAGCTGCAGCGTGCTCGTCGTGGAAAGTTGGTTGCGTTCGCAGGATTGGTGTTGGTTACCTCATTTTCGATCACTCTGGCCGCAGTCCTGCTTACTGCCTGATGATGCACTTAACCAAACTTCTAAAGATGCCCTACAAGACCCTGAAAAGGGTCCTGGGCGCCTGTTTGCTTATCGGCGCTATTGCCTACTATACCGCTTATCAAGCAGCTCCTGTGGTTAAAGAAATGATTACGGATACTATCGAGCAGCAGTTTGAGGATGCCAGGGTCCGCCAAGCATCCGGCTTGGGTAGTCAAGTTATCGTAGCCTACGAATCCGCCCTTAATAATCCTACCGTGCACAATATCAACGAACTCTATGCGCTGGTGGAACTGGCGCAAGATAAAGATACGGGAGTTTTGACGGCTGCTGGCGGTGGAGATGTCTTGATTTCAGAAAAAGACAAGATCGCCGTGTCGACGCATATCGGAAAGCTGGGGTTTTCAGAAAAACCTGTGCGATCAGGATTGCAGGTTGCTTTTGCGATATTCCTTATATCGTATTTGGCCTGGGTGCTTGGTAAGGCAATTTGGTTTAGTGGATCTGCTATATACGGAATGCTGAAAAACCGTAAAAAAAATCAACAGGCCTCGCTTAGATAACCATACGCTGCGTCGACTCTGGCTCAGCCTTTGGGTTTTGTTCTGGCTTGTTTGAGCGAGCCACCATCACTGGATTCATCCCTTCCTGAGCCAGTTCGTAAGGTGACCCCTCAATGTTCGCCTTATGAACGCCGGCAACCAAACCGGTTACACGGGGCTCTTTCCTGGTGTCGTTTACAGCTTTCTCTAGTGTCGACTTGTCTGTTAATGAAAATACGTGAGATTTACCTCGGGTGATCCCGGTGTAGTAAAGCTGGCGGGTCCAACGGTGTGTGTCGGACATTGGCAAGATGGCGACCGGGTATTCTGAGCCTTGCGATTTATGGACTGATAAGCAGTAAGCAATCTCGGTGGAAGCGAGGTCTTTTTTATCGAGACTGACGTCTCCATCGTCGAATTTAACAACAAGGCCGTAACTTTTGCGATCAATCGCCTGGATGTAGCCGATGTCTCCATTAACCAATCCCTTTGCGGGATTGTTCGATCGATACATCACCTTGTCACCCGTTCGGAAAGCAAAGTCCCGATAATAGATTTGTTCCTTATCGGGAGACATTGGGTTGATAATCTCCTGAAGCATTCTGTTCAGGCTAATCGTGCCAAGCTCACCTTCATGCTGAGGCGATAAAACTTGAATATCCTTGTGCTGAAATCCGTAGTTCTGAGGGATTTCCGTTGAGACTAGCCAGCGGAGCATGTTCTTTTTCTCTGCGTCATTGGCAAGCATGCAAACGTTCCAATCCCGATTCTCCTCGTTGCTTTGTGGCAACCCGTGAATCTCAGGCATTTTCCCGTCATTTGTTGCATGAGCATTGAAAGCGATCGGCCCAGCATTACGGAAAACCTCTTTGAGTCGAGTATTTGGTATCAGCTTATTGTTCGCCTCAATAAGATCAGCGAGAACGTTTCCTGGCCCAACGGAGGGCAGTTGATCCGGGTCGCCAACAATCACGAGCTTTGCACCACTTGGCACAGCTCTTAGTGACTGCAAAAAAATCTCTGAATCCATCATCGAGCTTTCATCAAAAACTACAACATCTGCATCGAGCGGGTTTCCCCTGTTGCGCTGAGGCTCGCCCCCAGGCGTTAGGTCTAGTGTTTTATGCACAGTTGCTGCAGGAAGCTTTGTTGATTCAGTCATGCGCTTTGCTGCAAGCCCGGATGGCGCTGCCAGCGTCATTCTAGCCGGGGCCCCGTCAACGCAACCTTCTTCTGATATGTTGTCCAGAATAGTCCGTACGGTAGTCGTCTTTCCTGTGCCCGGCCCGCCGGTAAGAATCGATACATTAGAGCCGAGAGCCATAAAAACGCCTTTACGCTGATCCTTTCCAAGCCCCTGCTCTGGCTCAATCACCTCCCAGTGCTTCTTATGTATCCGGGGCGTGGCTGTAGCAATACGGTTGAGCTCCCGGCCGATCTCCATATCTGTATGGGCGTCGTTAAAATACTGAACAACACCGTCGTTCGCTAACCTGGTAAAACTGAAAAGCCGTACATGGTGAGCCGCGTTTATGGCTTGCTCTACCTGCTCCATGTCATCAAGGCGGTCTGCCAGTTCATCCTCAAATACGCGATAACTTATAGCTGTTGACCCGTGATCAAGGTTTTTACGAAAGACATCGAGGATTGCGGAGGGGTAACGCGCCGAAATCAGGTCGACGCCACCAAGAATCTGCTTACCAACGTCGTCTATGTCTTTGAAGTCGATATCGAGAAGTGGCGCAAACTCATAAGGACGTACCATGAGCATCGTCAGCGGATCCATCTCTAGCTCTTCTGACCATTCAAGAGCCATTTTCCGATTGACACCCATATCAGCGACCAATGAATTAACCTTCGCTACGCGCTCGGCTTCTTCTCGCATCCATTGAGATAGTCGATCAATTACTTTGGGACCAACCCCCGGTATCTGGAATGAATCCGGAGACTCTACCAGGCGATTTAGTGTCAGGCATTCACCTTTCGGAATTTCACCGCCATTGGACTTGTAAATTAAGTCCAGCGCTAGGCGTTTTGAATTTCCGACGAAGGGCACGTCACCAGATGTCAAAAAACTTAGAACGTTTTTCATGTCTCGCGGAAAGCGAGCCTGAAAAGCACGAATTTTGAGCTGTTTTTTGTTTCGATTGTCACGGCCGACATAGCCTTTACCAGCGATGCGCATCCCAGGTCGCATATCGGCAAGCGTGCCAATGGCAGTCATCCCCTCTTTGAGAGCGCCCTGCTGGTTGTCGAGGACGTCTCGCAGTTTTACTACGGCAAACTGCGAGCTCTCCTGTTTGTAGAGAACAGACTCAACGTGTGCAACAAAGCTCAGCTCTTTTTTAGCCACTTAACATCACTCGTGAAATTGCGGGCGGCGCTCGAATTGAACGCCACTGAAACCCTGGTCATGAAACACGTCCATAAGCATTGGATACGTCATGTCCATAACCTGTTGTTTATACTTGCGTGGGATATCGCTCAAATCCCACATGATTTCCCGTGACGGCTGCAACGTTACTACGTTTTCCGACGTGTTTATTTCAGGCACAGTGAGCATATCCACCGAATATCGATAGCGGCGTTCCTCAGTCCACAGCCACGTTTGACCCTTGACCCGGACCCAGATTCCGCCAGTTTCATCTGATAGTTCAACTTCTGGATCATACAAAGTTGTCTTGGTGTTTTCCCATTCTGAGATTGGGAACCGTTCGCCCACCTTTTCAGACAGGCTCTTCACGAAGACTACGGGTTGGCCTAGAGAGCCTACTGTTGAGTTTGGCGCGGCGCATCCCGCGATCAGAAAGGCCGCCATAACGGCTATGAAAATATTCTTAGTGAAAAAAAAGCGATTTTCGGGGAAATCCATAATCGTTAGCTCGAATTGATTTGATAAAACAAATGTTACCCTAAAAAAAGCTCTCAGCCAAACAGCTTGATAGGAACAAAATCCTGGCTTCCGAAGCCGTAAAAGGCATCGGACTTCGGTCTCAATCGAGTCATTTGCTGCTCTGGTATTCCCCAGATCCGCTTTATATCCACCACCTTTTCTTTGGCAACAGGAAGCAGAAGAAGAGTCCCGATGCTGGAGCGCATTTCCTCCGTCAATTGCTTTGCATGCTGTAGCCCGCACAAGCTGCCAAGACCATATTTCCTTCCCTCAGTGAAAAACCGGTTGATAGGGTCAAGGGGGGAGTCGGCCATCGCGGTGAATAGCTTCACCTCATCGAATCCAAACATCATGTCGGGAATGCTCGGGTTTAACTGCACGCAGTTGCGCACGGCACTATGAAAAGTTTTCTCAAGAAGAAGATAGAAAACAGGCTGCTGGTCGATCTGATTTAGAGATGTAAGGTCAAGCACATTAATCGCGTGGCGTTTGGGCCGGATCTGTTCACCGTCAAAGAGGCCAGAAACAATGACACCCTCGATCATGTCGTGAATTGACTCGAGGCGGTTTAAAGCACTTGAGTTCGACGGCAGCTTTGCGTCATCGTTGATCTCGAAATCAATCAATTTTTCGAATTTTTCAATGATTGTCTGCCTGGCAGTCTGGATATCCTCGCGCAAGTCCTGCGCTTTGTTGTCGCTAACGTTTCCATCTCGTAATTGTTTGGCGCTCTTCTTGGCAGATTTTCTTAGGTCTTCGATGTCATCGTATAAAGTTGCATCAGACCTTAGCGTAGTGGACTTTATCTCATCCTCAATGGTTCGCAGGAGGTCCCTCATTGTTGGCGGCTCAAACTGCCATGTGGCGGGCTGGTCAGACCTAATGCCCTTTCGCTCATACGTGTTATTCACCAGCTTACGGAGCAGCGTCTTCTGCCGAGCTCCTACCGCTGGATTGAACAGCCGGATAGTCTCAAGGACGCCAATGATTGCGTGGTGATAGCCACCCTGCTCATCAGTTGAGTGAATGGCAAAAGGGTTAAGTCCAGCTGTGCCGGGCCCGTAACCAAATTTTATTTCGTTTACTCTGACTCCTTTCAGGTCATGGTTCTGAGCAAACTCCATTGCCGCGTAGTCACCCTGGGTATCCAGAATGAACTGCGTCACACCCTGAGAAGCGAACTCAATTGCCAGATTGCGAATTGTGAACGTTTTACCGGCTCCCGACGTCCCTATTAATGCATGATGAAAGTTTGGAGCCTTTGCCATGGAATGGCTTATGGCGTTCTGAGCGCCATCGAGGCGTCTGCCGAGGTGAAAAGAAACATCAACTGAAGGCGTCTGATTGATTTGAGTGACCTTTTTTTGTGCTGGAACGCTCATTATGGTTGCCATATAAAATAAGTTTTACATGCATTCTGCCTCAAAACGTTAGGCACAGCAAGTTGCAATAAGTAACAGCTTGCACATTTGTGAGTTTAGTTTGCATAATATTTCAAACTTGCAATGCCGAATTTCTGTAGAGGTGGTATTATTATAAAGTAGTGACGCCAAATTCAGTCTTTATCGTACCAACGGATTATGACGGTGAATGGCTGTGAGGGGTTTCCTTTATATTTGGCCCTCTAAGGAAGAGTACCCATGAAAAGTGCAAAGAAATTTGATGTTGAAGAGCCGATCATCGGGCAGCAAACAGAGCGCGGACGTCCGGCCGCTTTGTCTGAGGTCAAGCTGACACCCCGTAGTGAACTTGGCTCAGCAAGGGTAGCAACGAAGAGTCGAAAGAGCCTGAAGAAAAAAGGTGGCTTTAAAGACCTTGCATCCGCTGAGGCCTATATCGCTGAAATCGAGGGCGAAATGGCGAGAATGAACGACCAGCTGCGAGCGGCGCACGACGAAAATCGTGAACTAAGCGCTAAGCAGCGTCAGATTCTTCGTCAAGCTGAGAGTGCTTACGTCCGACTGGCAGACATTTTCGAGAACGTATAAAAAAGGCGCCTAGGGCGCCTTTTTTATTACATCGGACCATTTGCCGGGGCCATGCTTGGGCCTTCTTGCCGCATGCCGGGGAGAATACTTTTTATTGCCTCAACCAAGGCTTTGATGGATTCAAGGGTAGATTCAAGCGTTTTGGACATGCTCTCAAACGCCTTCTTCTCTCCCTTGCCAGGCTCCATGTCTTTAAACACGCTTTGAACCTTTCCTTCCAAAGACTCCAGCCTTGATCTCATGTCAGGCTTGCTGGCTTGCTTCAGTCCCTGCGGTGATTGGATGGTGTCAGTGAATTTGCTGCAAGTACGATCGAAAGCCATCATCTTCTTCGACATTCCGTCAGCGATCGCTTTGCGCTCAAAAGCATTTGAAGCGGATTTCATTTTTTGCCGATCTTGAGCAATAGCATCAACCTGAAGACTCATTGTTTTCATGCCGGCCTTCAAGTCCGAATTGAGTTTTTGTTGGCTTGCTCTTCGCTGATCCAAAAAACCTTTTGCCTTGCCAGCAATCCCCGATATAGCACCAACTGCGGCGCCAGAGCCGGCTGCCATCCCTCGCGCAAACGCCTTCCCGGCTTCAACGCCCGCAGATTTCTGTACCATTTGCGGTTGCTGATTGTCCTTATCTGCATTTGGTTTGTTATCGTTCTTCGGGCCTTGAGGATCTTTCTCCTGCTCCGCTTCGCGCTGCTGCTTTTGATCTTCACTCGGTTCGACAGTCTGCTTCGGCTGGCTCGACGGACCAGTAAGATGCGCTTTAGTTGTGGCGTATCTCAGAAGCTCCTGAACATAAACCGTGGCCGCGTCCATCGATGCCTGATCTTGCAGATATTTTGAAAGGGCCGAGTCTGGGTCAACGCCATGGGTTTCGAGAATATACTGCGCCACACTGACATCAATGTTTCCATACTGGTCGGCCAACTGTTCAAGTTCAGAAACAGCCTTTAGAGCTGGGTCTTCTGAATCACTGGTAGGGCCAATCTCGCCATCAGTTCCTTGTGGTCCGGCCTCCCCTTCTGCGCTCTGAGTTTTTTCGCCAGCCACGTCATTAGACTGTTCGGTTGTCTGTTCCGCTTGCTGTTCAGCTTCCGGTGCGCCAGGTTTTGCTTCGGCATCCACGGTAGCATTTTGTTCCTGATCCGGCGTGTTCTGCGATGCCATATCCCACTCCAAAGGTTTTAATACTGGTGGAACCCCATCCATAATCCTGTTGGTAAAGATCTCCTGGGCCCTGTGCCACATACGTTTATGGTAAATGGTGCCATCCATTTTCTCACCCACATCACCGGTATTCGCAAACCCTCGACCCAAGAAGCGAATAGCGTTCACCTGGGTTCTATCCAGTTCCTCACTGGGCAAAGCTCTTGAGCTTTTATCGACACCGGCAAAGTGATCCAACCTGTCCTTCATCTCATCAGCTTTCAGGAACCGGTTGGGCGAATAGTAGTAGCGGCCCATACCATCGGCCGGCGTGTATCTGCGATGCTGCGTAAAGGCTTTGGCAGCGTTTCGATAATCGCCGTAGTTGTAATTAGCATCAATGGCATTAAGTTCCTCTTCAGCAGAGTAGCCATTGAGGGGGTTGGACGCTAGAAGACCAGCCCGATCCTCGCCCGGGTTTGTTTCCGGAGTGCGAAGAATGCGCTCTTTCAATGCCTCAAGCTCAGATGTGGCTGCATACTGAGGTTGTGCCGGCACGGTTGGCGCAGGCTCAGTTTCTGGGCCCGCAAGGGGCGGCTCATCGAAGCCGAAATCATACGGGTCAAAGTCCGCTTCAGCCCCTTCAATATCGTAGGCGCCAGACTGCATGCTTGCTTCGTACTGAGCAAGCTCATCAGCAATATCTGGAATCGGAGGCTCCTCTGCCGCCTGAGGGATGGGTTCCTGCTGCGGATTTTCAAAGCCTAGATCTAGCGGAATGTCACTGATATCTACATCGACATCGAGACCAGCCGCGGCCTGGTCATCCAACGTCTGCACGTCGAGGGACTGTTGCTGCTCGAGTAAGGTTGCCATGTCCGGGCTAAACGTAACGTCAAGCTGGGACGCAAGATCGCGAACCTCGTGAACGGGGATGTTTGAGGCTTGCGGCCAATTCTGGCGTATGAAATTTATATCCGACTGAGAGACTGCCATGTTTGATGCGCCCAGATGTAAAACTTATTTTATATTCTAAACACAAAATCAGCCTTGGTCAAAATTTACACTTCACTCTGAGAGAGCATTAGAACAAGCTGCATCAACATCACTTGGTTGCGTCGATAGTCCTGAAGCATAGCGGCGAGTTTTGCAGACTTAGTAAGGGCCCAACGCTGCAACATTGCCCTATCAACCATCATCGTAGGGCTGGTGCCACTCGCAATCGCGAATTGTATTTCGGATTTCGGATCGGCCGCGGCTGCAATAGCCGCCTCTAGCGGAAGAAACTTGTCCTCTGCAACCGCCGTTTGCCGGTTATCAAAATAGGCTCCCAGCGTTTTTGTGTCGCGAACGGCCATGTAAACCCCATCTTCAACCATTTCACGATTGCGAATGGTCCCATTGACCATACTGATCGGTGCGTTCAGGGATGATGGCGAACTTCCGTCACCGATCAGCATCGTGCGGATAAAATCCGTGCGCTCTTTTGTTGGCATATCAGGGACTACAGGATCAAAAAGCCGTGTAAATCCAGAAGGCTCTGAGCTTATTTCGATCAAAGCCTGATCTAAGGCGGCAAATCTCTGTGACTCATAATCTCGAACCGCTTTAGCAGCCTGCCGCCGTGCCGCTCCGGGATTATCGCCCTGATAAGATACATAGCTATCGATCGCTGCAGTAACACCCTGATTGCGATCTGAACGGGTAAAAGCGCCGATTTTTTTTGGGAGCATGTTCGTGTAGGCGTCCCTAAACCTTGATGCGGCATTACTGCGAGCGACAGAGACGCCGCCACAAGCATCCATATAGGGTGCTGTAGAGGCGTCCGATCGCTTGTTATGTATCTGAGAGACGGCATCGGTTAACCGAGTAGTGACGTTCGCAGCGTTGTTGTTGGCGGCAGACTCCTCGTCCTCCCAGATGTCAATTCCGAGCTTTTGCTCGACCTTTGCCATCATCTCACGTCGCTCTTTTGCAATCCGGCTCTTTATCTCGTCCTGAATAGCTTGCTGGACAGCCGCGCCGTCAATAATTGGAATGCCGGCGCCGTATGCGCCGGGGCCAATCAAAATCGCTGCCAGAAAAAGAATTGTCGACCGCATAAAGGTGATCATCACATGGACCAGGGAGTAACCTCATCGATCATCGCCTGAGCTGCCTGCGTAGTGAGTGCGACCTCTTGAGTCACAAGATCGTCCAGCTGGTCGAGATCGATGTCTGCATCGTGGGTAAACGTTGGCACCTGAGAATAGAGTGACCGTATAGCTGCAAGCAGCGAATCGGGCTTAATCGGCGCGTCAGTTTCGGCCAACCACTTTTTGGCCGCCTCAGGGTCAGTCAGAAGGTCATCAACATCAGAGATCAGGTTGTTCATGCACAGCCGCCAGGCCCGCTCTGTGATACCGATGAGCTGATCTGCAACGCCCAGCTTGATGCCATTGATGTCTGAGCGTGACAAATGATCAAAACGTTGAACTTCAGCCTCAGCCACCTCCGCAATAAAGCTGGCGGTCTTTTCAACAAGATCGCTCACTGCTTCGCCCATGCCCATGTCATAGACCGTTACAAAGTCACTGAAGTCGGCCAGAGCAGCGCGGACATAGGACTGATCGAAGACGATTGCAGTCGGGTTGTAATAGGTGCTGCCCAGCCTGCTCCAGGCATCAAGGGTGATATCCGTAACAATCGGAAGTGTTTTTAGGAAAACATGATAGCCATCGATTTCGGTCATGCTCTGCGTACGCGACACCGCGTAAGATTTCGACCGGTCAGTTATCAGGGTGAGCATATAGCTGACGGCGATGCCGACATCTTGGCCCAGGGGCATTTGCTCTACTGACCTTCGAACCTTCAGGGCAATCGCCAAGATCGCAGACTCGGATTCATGAATAAGGCGTTGAATTTGCTCTGACGGCTGCTCACTGCCCTCAGGCATGCTTGCCTCGTCCGAGGTGACATTCGACAACGCCTGGCTAATAGCCTGCTCCCCGTCTTCCAGAGAGCGATTCCCAGCTATAATGTCGCTCACAAAATCCGCAACAATAACTGCAACATCAAATCTGGATAATGAGCTGTCAGAGAGCTTTTCTGAGGCGATTGGCCAGAACTGATAAAACACTTCGTACGCTTTGGCAAAATCCTTTTGAAGATCTTCCTGGTCCGGACCAGTATTCTTCAGTAGCCGGCGCGAAACCTGCAGCGCGGTTGTTACATCAAGGGACTGACTCATACGTTAAACCTTTGGTCCGGACGGTTTCGGTTCAGAATGGGGAGCTGGCTGATAGTCCATGCCTTGACCCAGCGTTAAGACAAGCTCTCTGTTGTTCTCCAGCATTTGCCGAAAGCCAAACGCGCAGATCTCGGAAGCACTCTCGAATGGAATCTCATGACGCTCCGGATCGCTCATATCAATACTAAAAAAATGCCCGGGAACAGGGTTCAACTTCGCGTGACCATCACCAACCCGTACGCACATTTGTTTTACCGCATCCCGGGCAATCATTAGGGCAAGACCTACTTCAGATGTTACATCGATTTCATCGAACGCCCGGTACGTTGAAGCAGCAGCACCATCACTAAACTCCTCGACCGGCAGTACGCCTATGCCATCACCTGATGTATCAGACTTAACGTACCCACAGTTCCAAAGGCGTGAGCCGTATTGCATGACCGCAAGGCGGTCGCTGGCCATCATCAGGCTACTTAATCCGCCCTTCTCTCCGCCAACCGCGTCTATAAAATCAACGACGTTTTCTTCGTCAACTCGCATTTCACAATTATGAAAGCCCTCAAGCTCCATGGCTCGACGGAAAATCTCAGTTGCAAGGCTTACAGGAGACGCACTCATATCGACTCACGCTCATAAATTAGATAATATAACTCTACCACCAAATCAAGAGAATTGACAGAATGATAAAACATCTGGTCGAACTCGGACAAGAACAGTTGCGTGAAGAATTATCGCTTCTTGTTAGTCTAAATCGCGCCATCCTCAACTTCTCGCCAATGCACGGCAAGGAGATCCAGAAGAGGTACAGTAAGACGTTCTTTCTGGATAAGGCGTTTTGCAACAGTCTCGGCATGACAGTCACTGATGACTCAATGGTTGTCGGGCTTCCCTCGCAAAAATACGATCTTGATGTGTACGAGGCATTTAGTCGAATCCAGTCTGCTTGCGGCTTCATCGTTCATCCAATGGAATACGTTTACCTGGTAATGAGAGCCGGCACTGACGACACCCGCGATAAAAACATCGTCGCTCTGGCGCTCCCCTTTCCAAGGACCCTACATGATCGCCTGGCAGATATCGGCAGGCTCACATTCGTCAGGATGAATGAGGATAAAACGTTCTCAAGCGCGACAGCCGAAGAGACGGACTCTTTTGAGATAGAAGTCCGCAGGGATAAGAAAATGTTCTGGGAGCGATAGCAACATCTGCTCCCATCAGCCCATTCCCCCGGGGCCCCGGCTGGGTCCTTTCGATTCCGGCGCCTTAACACCTTCATAGTTGATGTCTTCAGCCTGCTCGTAATCGACCCCATAGCCATCAAGCTTTGGCCTCGTGTCGTCGGCCATCAAACCCGGCATTCGCTCAACCATCGTTAACACTGCCTGCGGATCGGCGCTGGAACGTGTAAGAACCATGCAGTTGTTGTGAGTGGCGCTAAAGTCCATGTCCGCGAACTTGCCCTCCTTAATCAAGGCGACATCACCTTTCTGCACAAGTCTCGCCAAAAGCCCGTCCGTTGGGCCGAAGACCTTGATATTGGTAAGGCCACCAGGGGCAAGATCAACCTCAAGTTTGGTTTCAATTCCAGCGACCCCTGGGTTGCTCGTAATTGCAATCGTGTTGCTGTCTTGATTCACCGCAACTCGGTAGGGGATTTCCTCGGCTTTAGCCTCCAGATCATCTCCGTCAGTCAGCCAGTTCTTGTCATCAAAGCGAACCTTGCCCTCAAGCTTCGCATTTTGCGCCTGGCGGACTGGGTTCACATCCAGATCATCAAGATTGACCTCCATACCCAACTGCTCTTTTAACTGGTCAACAACCGCGTGCTTCACCATGTCCTGGAGCTTTGTGTCGTCAACGCCTTTTAGGCTTAGCTGACTACGGATTTTGTCAAAGTTGATGCTGATATCAGCTGGCTGGTATTTACTCATGGAGACACCTCAGAATGTATTAAAACGGCCCGCGCTTTTGGTTGTCAGAATTCTTGGTCGAAGTCTTCGCAATCTCGTGTGACTTCACCCTACCCTTTCGATCGTTTAGCTTGAGCCTCTTGCGCATCCGCGCCAGGTCAGAAACCCGCTTCTCAATGGTCGATAGAACCGACTCAAGAATGCCAATCTTTGAGAGAATCCGAAGAAACAGCTCAATGTTCATCCCGGCCTTCTCTAGCTCTTTGAGGCGCCCAAGGTCCTCAACAGGAAGCTTTTCAACGTAGCGCTTCCCACTCGCAGGGTCGGTCTTAAACACGCCATATACGGCGCGACTCCACGAGGGTTGATTGCTCCCCAACGATTCAATAAATCGAACCTTAGACTCAGGGGGCAAAGCGCTCAAAACACCAAGAGAGGATTCCGCAATACGCCACAGTGCATCGTTGACTTCTGGGGCCTCATTGACCGGCTGCGTTTTATCAACGTGCTCATTGTGAAGATCCACGCAAACGGTGGACGCGTCACCCTGCATATCCAGCCCGTGATCTACGGCCGCATAAACCGCGTCAGCAAAGAAAACCTCGCTGACCGTCTCAACGCCCTGCTTCTTGGCGATTTCGGTTGCCACCTCTACATGCTTCTTGCGCTGCAAGTCTGCACCGCTGGCATTCACTGCCACCGGAAGCATGCGAGGCTTGCCGTTTGCATCTTTGCCGACGACATAGAGTAAGTATTGAGGTGTGTCTTCAACGGACATCAGCTTTTCCAATTAATGAATCTGGAAAAATGATAATATAAAACAAGTTTTATGTAAAGAAGGGCTTGCTATGGCGACCGAGGAGTGAAAGTCGCTTCTGGATCAGGGGTTTGGGAAGGTTCTAGGTTGGAGCCAAACAGTTTCTCAGGTATTTCTGCTAAAGCCAGTGCCTTCTTGAGCTTGTCAGAGACAGGGAGCACCGGGTTTAGCAGTGTAGATTCAATTGCTAAAGAGATTTCTGACTCAAGGAGCAACGGCGACTCACGCTTGTGCTTCTGGTGGAACTCGGCGCCTCGCTCGCTTAGTGTTCCTTTCTGAGTCAGAAAGCAGGCATAACGGTTAGCGAGACTTACCCATGAGCTAGGATGGCTGACACCAAGGCGAATGAGGGTCAGCGCAATCGAAGACTCTTTGTCCAGGGTAAATGTCTGTGAGGCTGGGTATCTTCGGGGGGAGCCTGACACTATGTCGTCATCAAGAGAGAATCGGCTCATTGGGTATGAGTAAGTATCACCCCTCGCCTCGCCAATTGCAGCCTTATAGGCCTTCCCGTGTTCATAAGCTGTCAATACCGACTTGCCATCCGGGTCGGACATCGCAAAAACCGTTGCGTTGAATACGCGAGCTCTCAGGGTGTCTTGAAGACCGGTGCTTCTTCGGCCTCGAGTTGCACGATCCTTCTGACTATCCGGATACCGAGTACTGTAGATTCCCGGGTGAGCCATTGAAGCGGGGCTTGCCTTAGCACGAGACAGGTTTAGAAATCCGGATTCGAATTCGAGGCGGTCCAAAGTTTGCTGTGCAGTCTGATTGAGGGCTGTGCTTTCTGTCCTGAAATACGAAATGTCCGATTCTGCATAAAGCCTCTGAAGAACATCAAACATTTCTTTGGGGGTGCAGCCAATCTCAGGTGCAAGATGTAAGCAGTGGGCAAAGTTTGGTAGCGTTTGTGTGCTTTGTGGTTGCTCGAAATGAACCCCGCTCCCAAATCCGCTTAAATACTCTTCGTTAAAGGTTACGCCGTTCGGGTGAATCGACGCCTGCACAGTTTTTTCAACTGGTACTTGATGAGATGCGGCAGCCCCTAATAAAGCTCCGGCCGTTCGGCTTAGGAACATACCGTCATTGCTTGAGTAACCAACTAGCCTGTCGAAAAGGCGCCTTGCAAGGCTGGGGGGCTCCTGGCTAGGTATAATGGATGCAGAGTCAATCGAAGCCCTGATATGCTCTTTCGTGAATTCCTGGAACGTGGATCGAAAAGTCTTTTTGTCTTTCCTAAAAAGATCGATCGTCCAAGCAATGAAGTCCCCTTCCTCGTCTGCATCTGTGCACACAATTACTGAATCGTTCAGCAGATCTGGCTTTATCGCGTCAAAGTGTTCCGCATTAACAGGCTCCAGAGAGCTGACCTTAAAATCACGAGTAATTCCAAACGAATCAAAAGGCAAGTCAAAAAGCCGACCATTAGTTGAAACGATTTTCGCTTCAAAGCCGATTTCACGGAAAACCCGCTGCAATGGAGCAGCCTTGTAAGGAGACTCAATCAGGACAATCATCAGTCAAAAATCGACCATTCGCTGGAGTCCTGATTTGCTCCTTGCTGATTTGCGTTAATCCCTGGAGTTGTGCTTGAGGGCTGACCCATAGACTCGAAAGAATCTCGGGCTGCATTCGCTGCTCCGTCCTGTAGGTCGTTAGCAAGTGCGTCTCGACCCTCTTCAGTCGCCAAACCTCCGATCGTCTCCGTCACGTTTTGATTAAGGCCGAAATCGGCGACGTTTACGCCGTCACGCATGACATCCGCAGCACCACCTAAGTCGACACCAGCGGCTGCGCCCAGCTGCTCGAGCTCATCGGGTGAAACTACGTCACCGACAGCTCCAAGTGCACCTTGTAACTCTTCATTAAGTCGGCCCTCAAGATTTCCAACAACCCCCTGAATTTGACCGCACGCATCATTACCGCCAGTACTGTACCCACCACTGCTCTTTGAGGGCAGACCGTCCATTTTGAGGGATATACCGCACGCTTCATTGGGATTGGTGTAGTGATAAGGACTTCCTTCTCTTTTAATCGAGAAGTCCAAGTCCTCACAGTCCTGCGCAACTGCTGTTCGCGCCTCTTGAGCGAAAGTCATGCTGGCGGACGAAAGAAGCATCACAGCAAAAAACGATGGTACTGCGAAACGCTTATGCATAGCTTGCAACCTCTTCTGCAGAACTTCGAAATGAACTCAGTTGAAATCCAATTTTAACAAGGAACTGGACACGATCACGCACTATCTTGGCGCTCGATACATCACCTTCTCTGGAGAGGCACATCCGGTTTGCAACCATAAAAGTGGCCGTTCCGATACCTACCTCGGCTTGATCAAGGCTGTCCGCAAGAGACTCCCTCTCCAAGTACGCAAGTGCAGCAATGCACTCGCAAAAAGGAACCGATGCAAGGCATGTAATAAGGTCGTGTAGAACCTGTGTCTGTTGCGGCGATGGAGGGATTGCTATGACACCCGGCAAAGAGCTTTCTATGGTGTCGAAAAGTTCTGGCAAGTCATCTCGCTGGTAAGCCCAAGTCTCACGATCCTCTGCGGCCGCCAAAACTTCCTGAATCTGAGGGCTAAACTCATTCCAAAACCGCGAAATGTCTGACTGTGAGAGGTTTTTAGACGCCACCGGTCCACCTTGTCTGGTCATCAAATTTAAAATATGATAACTTGCAAACTGTTATCAAACAAGCGGCGGAGCATGAATGGCTTTCGGAAAAAGTCTTGGTGAGATCTTATTTGATGAAGGTTGGTCGTTGGGGCCTATCTCGAGTTACATCGGCCCCCTTACTGAGGCACGGCTCGTTCAGCATACCGGATATGACGACTATCAAAAACGTAGTGAGCTTTGCCTGGACGCTCTAAAAGGCGGCGACGTAATTTCGAATCCCGAGTACGTCGAGGCGCTAATGAAAAATATGGTACCTGGTGAAGAGAATGCCCTAAGGTCCAATCCCGCAGCGCCTAGAATCGAAGCGGTTCTGCCAAATGGAAAGAAAGTTGAGCTAGGAGAAAAAGACAGTGGCCCGAAATTCTCTTAAATTCGCATTGATTTGTTCGTTTTTGGCTGTATCACCAACTCCGGCTTACTCTGCTGGTATACCAGTAATAGATGGCACCTCGGTTACTCTTGCACTTCGCAAGCTGGTAACGGACGTTAAGTCCTGGGCAAGAGATGAGGCCCTGCAGAGAACTGGAATGAAGGGTGCGATTGATATCGCAGAGAACCGCGAAGCGAACGATACAAATATTGCAGCGAACACGATCGTCCGGATCACAGATGCGCTCGAAGAAACGCACAATCAAGCCATGGACGCGCAAATCACCCCTTCTTTCATGGCATGTAATAACGTTAGTGTTAGTCGCGCTCGTGAGACGGCAAGTGAGTCAGCGCGAGACGAATCAGCAAGGTCAATGGCCGGTTATTGGAATGAAGAGCTGTCTCCCACTGGTAGGAGTTCAAGTGCCTACCAGAAAGAACGTAATGAACAGCTGGCCGACAAAATGACACAGATCAACAGCGCCCTCCAAGGTACCGGTAAAGAGCAGGGGTTCTCTCGAGCGGATGTTTTCGCTCGTACTGGTGCCTATTCAAACGACCTGGTGTATTCAGAGCCAGAAATCGAGGCCAGTGAGCTGTTTATTGAGTTGCTTGTGGGCCCCTACAGCGAGAGGGCCAGATTGCTGATGGGGCAAGATGGATTCGAAGAGCTCACAGAATCACAAAGAATTGAGCTTTCAAGAGCCACCATTAGGAAGGGCGCCCTCCGGTCTGTGCTTGAGCAGATAAGAGCAGACTACATTCCTGATGAAAATGGAAATAGCCTGGCTCTTGCGCGAGAAGATTTTATCGTTAGCAGCCGCTTTTCTAACGATGAATGGCACAAAAAGATAACGTGCACCAGTTACGTTGCAGATCCAAGTAATTGCGCCAATGACTCAGTGGTATTAAAAGAAATAGCGGTGATGATGGGCCAAGAGTTAGATCTGTCAAATGAAATGCTCAAGCAAAAGAAAAGCACGAATCTGCTACTCAGCTTAATAGCGGCGAAAGGCTCCGAATAAATTATGCCTAAGCCGACGCTTCACATACTCGCAGTTATTTTATCGATCGCACTGATAGAGCCAGCATTTGCTCAGCAGATTGATCCGGAATTAGGTGCTGAACACGCTCTAAAACAGGTGGGCGGCCTAGCGGCTCTTCTTTTCTCGGCGACGGTTATTGGCGGCACGATGATGGTGATTGGGTCCATCAAACGCTGGATGAACGCTGAGTCAAACGAACGGGAGACAATGGGTGCAGGCAAGCTTCTTATTGGTGTAACTATCGGTACCGCGGCCGTAATATTGCCGTTCATTATCGTCCTCGGTGGCGCTACAATGTTCGGCGAATTATCGAATCCAGTAGCGCCCGCCGAGTTCCAAGCTATGGCTCTTGATGGCGATTTGGCTCAAGCAAGCACTCTAAGCGTTCAAAATGGACCAGGGAAGTATGTGCCTGCAGGTGCCCTTATAGCGTTCTATGGGATACTGATAGCTATAGGTATAATATCGCTTTATATGGGACTGAGAGATGCCTACCTGGCTATTATGTTCGGTAATGACATGTACGGAACCTCAATGCCTTTCAAAACAGGAAAAGTGCTCGCGCACATGATCTTTGGTTTTGGCTTGATCTTCCTCAATCAGACGCAGTGCTTGATGGTACTGACGTTTGGCGGAACAGAGTCTATGTGCTGGTAGCTAAGACCGACCTTAAAAATCGAAATCTAGGGCGAAAGGTAATTTTCCAAGTGTTTCAAATTAGCTACCTACCAAAGACCTCATATCCTTGTAATCCGCTTTGTCTGTGCCTTATATGAACCGGTGAACCTCCTTGCAAGACATTTGAGATGTAATCTCATTCGTACGCCCATACCATTCCATAGGCCAACCTGACGTACTGCGGAGTATCGCTTTGTTTTGACTGCGGCGCTATAGGTTCCGGATTCTGTAATACCCCTCCTTATTGCCAGCGATCGCTATTAATAGTGGTTCTGTAAATCGTTTACGGTAAAGCCATGTGAGATATTTGAGCGGTGCCAAGTTAATTAATGCATCCGATGCAAGCATTTCCGCTGGCACGAAAAACTGCAAAGACATCCCTAGTGAGGGCAGGGAGCGCAATGTAGATGCTTAGGTAAAACAGAACCAGACCTGGTGCAGGCTTATAAAGAAGAGTTTCTGTCGCCGTGCGAAAACGGAGAAGGTGCCGGCCATACCGGTATCGCTTTGCGCCAGAATTAACTGAGACGAATTTCTTGAGTAATGCGAGGTTTTGGGTCGAGCAAAGTTGAATTA
>Ga0307967_1000298_pt1 | contig 35068 bp, 29 predicted proteins | sample OrgLakmetagen648_FD_201828 | JGI IMG/M metagenome (GOLD analysis project Ga0307967, IMG submission 201828) | Saline water microbial communities from Organic Lake, Antarctica - #648 | ecosystem: Environmental > Aquatic > Non-marine Saline and Alkaline > Saline | place: Antarctica: Organic Lake... | reverse complement strand
CGCTCAACGACGTCAAGGCGGAAAACCTGCCGCAGGTGGCAAGCCCGCTGACCATGGCCAGCGAAGAGGAGATTCGCGCGGCGGTGGGTGCAGGCCCCGGCTCGCTGGGGCCGGTCGGCCTTGAACTACCGATCATCATCGACCGCAGCGTGGCGCTAATGCACGACTTTGGCGCCGGCGCCAACGTGGATGACAAGCACTACTTCGGCATCAACTGGGAACGCGACGCAGTACTACCCGAGGTCGCCGACCTGCGCAACGTGGTCGAAGGCGACCCGTCGCCGGACGGCCAGGGCACGCTTGCCATCAAACGCGGCATCGAAGTAGGCCACGTCTTCCAGCTGGGGCAGAAATACTCCGAGGCCATGAACGCCACGGTGCTCGGCGACAACGGCAAGACCAGCCACCCATGGATGGGCTGCTACGGCATTGGCGTCACCCGCGTCGTGGCCGCCGCTATCGAGCAGAATCACGACGCCGCGGGCATTATCTGGCCCAACGCCATCGCGCCGTTTCAGGTGGCGCTGGTACCGATGAACGCGCACAAGTCCCAGCGCGTGCGCGAAGAAGCCGAGCGGCTTTATCAGGCGCTGCAAAACGCCGGGCTCGACGTGCTGCTGGACGATCGCGACACCCGCCCGGGCGTCAAGTTTGCCGACCTGGAATTAATGGGCATTCCCCATCGCGTGGTAATCGGCGATCGCGGGCTGGACAAAGGCGAGCTGGAATATAAAGGGCGGCGCGACGCAGACATCACCATGACGCCGGCCGACCAGATTGTGGAGTTCTTGCGTGCGAAAGTTGCGTGAGAAAAGCCGGCCTTGCTGACGCCGGGTAAACCGGCTACGCGGCGCCACCGGCGCCTGGCGCCATGGCTGGGCGGCATTGCTGTATCCGCCGCGCTTGGCACTGCCAGCATGACCGCGGCCTTTGCCAACAACGTTCAACCGACCTTTGACGCTGCCCAGCCAAGCGCCCGGCAACAGGTTGAGGTACGCCGTTTTTACACCGCGATGGACCGCCGGCTGGCGACCTTTATGCCGGGCGCTGAGGCGCGTACCCACCTGCTTGAACGCGTCTATCGCGAAGCCCGGCTCGCCGGGCTTCCACCCGCGCTGGTGCTGGCGTTAATCGAGGTGGAAAGCACGTTTCGGCCGAAGGCGGTGTCATCCGCTGGCGCGGTAGGATTAATGCAAATCATGCCCTTCTGGATCGACGAGCTGGGGCTTGCGGCCGACGACCTAAAGGCACCGACGCGCAACCTGCGCTACGGCTGCACCATTCTCGCCCACTATTTGGCGAAGGAAGGCGGCGACTTCACCCGGGCGCTGGCACGCTATAACGGCAGCCTAGGCAGAACGATATATCCGGAGCTTGTGCTAAACGCCTGGCAGCAGCGTTGGCGTACGCTGCCATAAGGCCGTCTATTAAGATTGACCCGCGCTTATTTTGCACAAAAAAATGCCGGCTCCGAAGAGCCGGCGACTGGAAGCCTTGATTGCCTGAATTCAGGTTTTACCTTCAGCCTCCTCCCTGACGACGGGCAAACCTACTTTTTACGACGATGATCGCGGACAATAAAACCGACCCAACCGACCATAAAAACAATCATCATGCCGACGGTGACCAAGCCAAAGATTACTGCATCATCCCAATACATAGTCTTGCTCCCGCCGCGATGTGTTGCCTTCATACTAGGCAAGAAACGACGGACAAAACCTGACGTGGATCAACTGTTTCCCGACGCTTGGCCGTTAGGGGAAAGGAAGTTGATCCACGTCACTGTTACGCTTAGCGCGCTATTTTTCAGACGGCACTTAAAGGACGTTACGATCTTCAACGCTTGAGGCTTTTACGTCCGGTGCCAACGGGTGGCCCTTGGCCAGCTCGGCGCGGGTCGCATCGCGCACCGTCAGCACGCGCACGGCGTAGTGCAGCGTACGCCCGGCCAGCGGATGATTGGTATCCACCGTTACCCGCTCACCGTCTACCGACAGCACGGTGACAATCTGGGGGCCGGCTTCGCCTTCGGTCTGAAAGCGGTTACCGGGTGACAACTCGGCGCCGCCAAAGGCGCTACGCCCTACCTGTTGCACCAGCGCTTCATCGCGCAGGCCGTAAGCATCAACGGGCATCAATGTGACGCTAAGCTCGCCACCTGCTGGCTGGCCTTCAAGCGCGTGCTCAAGCCCTGAGACAATATTCTCGTGGCCGTGCAGATATTCAAGCGGCTGACCGCGAGTCTCAGAGTCATCCAGCACGTCCCCCTGAACATTTTTGCCCGGGTCGTCGCTAGGAACATCACTGAGGACGTCACTTAAAACATAGTGCAGGGTGACGACACGGTGCGCGGTAATCGACATATAAAACTCCTCTCCGGTAAGCTGTCGGACGCTTGATTCCACGTTTTCTCCAAGCAGCGCAGTTTAACAGCTGACGATGCTTGCGTATTTTAGCCGTTTGCCCGAGTTCAGGAGCCTATTTATGCCCATCCCCGCCGCCCAGCGCAGCTGGCGCGCGTCACTGGCCGTTTATTGGCATGCCCCGGTTATAACCATGCTGTTTTTGGGCTTTTCCGCCGGCCTGCCGTTTTTGCTGGTGTTTTCGACGCTGTCGGCGTGGTTAAGAAGCGCCGGCGTGGAAGTGGCCGCCATCGGCTTTTTCGCCTGGATCGGCATGCTCTATTCGATCAAGTTTTTCTGGGCGCCGGTGGTTGACCGCGTAGCACTGCCGCTATTGACGCGCACGCTGGGCCAGCGCCGTAGCTGGATGCTGTTGGCGCAGGCGGTCATTGCCGCAGGGCTTGTCGGCCTTGCCGCCACGCCGCCGATAGGCAACCTTGGCTGGGTGGCGGGCTTTGCCCTGCTGGTGGCCTTTGGTTCGGCCACCCAGGACATCGCCATTGACGCGTTTCGCATTGAATCTGCCGACGATGACATGCAGGCCGCCATGGCCTCTACCTACATCATCGGCTATCGCACGGGGCTTCTGGCCGCCGGTGCCGGGGCGCTTTACATTGCCTCAACTGTCTCGTGGCACGCCGCTTACCTAACCATGGCCGCACTGGTCGGCGTGGGCATGGTCACGGTGTTTGTGCGCCCCGAGCCAAAGCGCCTGTCACCCAGCGGCAAGCCCGTACTCGAGCCGCGAGTCCGCGCGTTTCTACGCGCCAGCCGCCATCAGCCCCGCGTCTGTCGACACTTTGTCGCCTGGATCATCGGCGCTATTGTATGCCCGTTTACCGATTTTTTTGTGCGTCACGGCATGAAAGCACTGGGGCTTCTGGCGTTTATCGCAGTGTTTCGCATTAGTGACTTGGCCATGGCCTCGATGGCCAACCCGCTCTACATTGATCTGGGCTTCTCGTTGGCTACCATTGCCAACGTCACCAATATCTTCGGCATTGCCATGAGCATCGGCGGCGGCGTGCTTGGCGGGCTGCTGGTCGTTCGCTACGGCATCGGGCCGCTGCTGGTGGTGGGGGCTCTGCTGACGATGCTGACTAACCTACTGTTTGCCGCGCTGGCCCTCATGGGCGACCAGCTGCCGATGCTGGTGGTGACTATCATCGGCGATAATCTGGCCAACGGCTTGGCCAGCGCGGTGTTCATTGCGTTTTTATCCAGCCTAACGTCGCGCGCCTACACCGCGACGCAATATGCGCTATTTTCATCGCTCATGACGCTGCCCGGCAAGTTTTTAAGCGGTTTTGGCGGGCTGTTGGTCGATGCCCAAAGTTACGCGAGCTTTTTTGTCCTCGCCTCGCTGTTGGGGATTCCCGCGGTGATGCTTGCCGTGTGGGTCAACCGTGATCGCAACCTTTACGGCAAGCCCGCGGCTAGCGGCGCGCGTTGAGCCAGTCCAGCGCGCCCGGGGTAACCCGCCACTGGTCGCGCATCAACGTGCGGTATTGCCAGGCCTCGGCGCGCGTGCCGGGGTCAATTTTGCCTTCTTTATTCGGCAGCGCCGGGCGTGGGCTCTCGGCGCAGAGCATTTCCAGCGCGTAGCGGCTATGGCGTTTAACGTCGCCCAGCGCTTCTTCGGCTTGCTCCCACTCTTGTAACCGGTACAGTGCCAGCGTGCGCCCGAGCAAAATATTGAGCCACAGCGAGCCGTCGTCTTCCGCCGCGTCGGCAAGCGCCAGCGCGTCGCGGTTACGCTCGTCGCGCAGCAGCTGGTCAAGCACTAGCTCGCGCAGCCCCAGGCTGTCTTCGCGGTTGATCGCCAGAAGTTCCTCGGCCAGCCGGCGGGAGTGCTGCCGCGCACCGCGTTCCATGCCCACCACCAGCGCCAAGCCGGTGCGCAGCAGAAAGGCGTTGTTGGCGTCGTCCCAGCACAGGCTGCCGTCGCCTTCGGCGCGCGCCTGTTCAAGCCAGCGCGACAGCCGCAGCGCCAGCGGCTCCAGCAGGCTCGGCGCCATCCACGGCAGGCTGCCAAAACGGCTGGTCAGCGCCAGCGTCAAATCCTGAACCACCTGCGGGGCATCCAGCCACTCTGGGTGCGCGCAAAGCGCCGACATCCACTCAATGGCGTTACCCCAGGGATCGTCACGAAAACCCAGCGCCACGTCTTCATCGACCAGCACCTGAAACTGCTCGTGCCAAGCGGCAAACAGCGTCTCCTCCCGGGCATTTTCATGGTATTCGAGGCGCCCCGTAGTGGTCTCGGCGTGAAATTCAAGCTTGGGAGCAGTATGCAAGGCGGCCAGCAGCGACTGTAGCCCGATCAGCGGCGTGGCGAGGTCTTCCTCGGCGCTTAACAGCTGATCGGCAAGGGTGGCGCCGGGGTTCTCGGCCAACGCGGCCAGAAACGCCAGCTGATCCTCGTCGAGTTCCCCCTGACGAACCAGCCGACGATACCAGAAATTCGCGCGCTCTTTGGCCTCCTGCTCGTGGCCTTCATGGAGCAATAGCATGGCTTCAATGTAGGCCAGCGTCGGCGAGTCCGGCAACGCCTGCTGTGCGCGCACAAACGCTGCCCGAGCGCTATCCAGATCATCGCTATCCAGATGCATCAGGCACAATCGCTCAAGAGCCACGCCGCGCAAAAATAGCGGCCCGCGTTCGAGTACTTCGTCAAGCAGCTCGGTACGCTTGCGGGTAAAGCCGCGCTCCTGAAACAGGTCCAACAGGATCTCGAACGCCGGCTCGGCCTGTTCCGGCAGGCGCGACCAGTCGCGGCCATCAAACAGGGATTCGAGTATCTGCATGGCGCGCCCGGTCTGGCCGCTTTCTGCAGCAATCAAACCGGCTTCCAATAGCGCCTGAGCGGGAGCTTCCCGGCTCTGCAAAGCGGCCTTGAGTGCCGCCCCTTTCCACTGACGCAGCGATAGCATCCACATCATCTGATCGGGAATTTCTGTAGGAAAATCAACGAGGTAACAGCACTGCTTGTACTTGCGCCCCGAGTCGCACCAGCACGGCTCGTTGCGCCCCGGCTCGGCCAGCGGCTCGCTGGCAAACGTCAATCGCTCGAGCGGCGTTTGCGACCACAAAACCGGTGCGAGCGCCTGCGCCGTGGCGACATCGCCGTTGAAATAGTCACCGCCCTCGGCACGCACCCAGATCATGAAATCCGGATAGCGTTCTTTTTGCCTGATTGCCGAGAGTGCCTCAGAGGCAAAACTCAGCAGCTGATCAACCCATACCGCCAGCATTGCCGTCTCCATCGTCTTGAGCAGGCGCGAAAAACGCCGTTAAGTAAAGCGCCGTAGTCTAGCATGCTCGCGGGCGGCTACGCAGGTAGCAGCGCCCCTGCAAATCGGCCAACGCGCCCGCGCGCTCTGCTATCATGGCGTTTTGCCTAGAAGCCTTTGTCATGCGTTTGATTATTGCCGAAAAACCCAGCCTGGCGCGGGCCATTGTTGATGCGCTGCCCGAGCGCGCCCGACGCGAGGACGGCGCGCTTCACGCCGGCGACACCGTCGTTACCTGGTGCTTAGGCCACCTTTTGGAGCAGGCGCCGCCCGAGGCCTATAACGCCGCTGATAAACACTGGCGGCTCGACCGCCTGCCCATTGCGCCGCCCGCGTTCAAGCACGTGCCGCGCCCCAAGGCGCGTGGGCAACTGGCGATTATCCGCCGGCTGATCAAGCGCGCCAGCACGGTGGTTCACGCCGGCGACCCGGACCGCGAAGGCCAGCTGCTGGTGCAGGATGTCATCGAATATTTGGGCTATCGGGGGCCGGTGCAACGGCTGTTGATCAACGATTTAAACCGCCCCGCGGTGAAGCGCGCGTTAGGCGCGCTTACCGATAACGCCGCGTTCTCGCCATTGTACCGCGCCGCGCGGGCGCGCGCTCAGGCCGACTGGCTTTACGGCATCAACCTGACCCGCGCCTGGACGCTGATCGGCCGCCAGGCGGGGCATTCCGGCGTGCTTTCCGTGGGCCGCGTGCAAACGCCGGTGCTGGGGCTGATTGTGCGCCGCGACAACGCCATCCGCGACTTCACCCCCTACCCGTTTTATCCGCTGTGGGTAGACGTTCGCGTTGCCGGCGGCGAGCTGCGCGCCTGATGGGTTCCTCAGCCACCGCACTCATTGGACGAAAAAGGCCGGCTGCTTGATTCCGCACCGGCACAGGCGCTGGCGCAAACGCTGCCGGGCAGCCACGGTCGCGTGGCACGTCTGTCCCAGCAAGAAAAACGTCAGGCGCCGCCGCTGCCGTATTCGCTCTCGGCGCTGCAAGTGGACGCCGCCCGGCGCTTCGGGCTGTCGGCCAAAATCATTTTGGATACCTGCCAGGCGCTTTACGAGCGCCACCGGCTGATTACCTACCCGCGCTCGGACTGCCGCTACCTGCCCGACGAACACTTTGGTGAAGCCCCGCGCACGCTGGCCGGCGCCTGCCGTTCAGATGCCACGCTTGCCGGCTGGCTTGACGGCGCCGACTTCAGCCGCCGCTCCAAGGCGTGGAACGATGCCAAGGTCGGTGCGCACCACGCGCTGGCGCCCAGCGGTAAAACGCCTGATTTTGCCCGGCTTTCTTCCACGGAAAGCCGCGTCTACCGACTGATTGTGCGCAACATGCTTGCGCAGTTTTACCCGGCGCTGGTGACCTTTGAGGTAAAAACCGAGCTTTCGCTCGCCAATGAGGCGTTTCGCGCCAGCGGCCAGCAGGTGCTCGACGCAGGCTGGAAGCCGCTATTCACCACTCGCGAAGAAACCCCGCCGCTGCCGCCGTTGACCGAGGGCGAAGCCTGCCAGGCGCTGGCCGCCGGTGTGGAGACGCGTGAAACCCGCCCGCCGGAACCGTTCACCGACGCTAGCCTGATCAAGGCGATGATGAACATCGGCCGCTATGTGGCCGACCCCGCCGTCAAACGCACCCTGCGCGACACCGACGGGCTGGGCACCGAAGCCACCCGCGCGGGCATTCTGGAAACCCTGGTCGCGCGCGGCTATTTGGTGCGGCGGCAAAAAGCGCTGCGCGCCACGCGGCTGGGCAGCGCGCTGATCGGCGCCCTGCCCGAAGCGGTGGCCACCCCCGAGCGCACCGCCCTGTGGGAGCAGCGCCTAAGCGCGATTGCCGAGGATCAGGACGACGAAGGCGCCTTTCAGCAGGCGCTGCTGGCAGACTTGCGCGGCCTGCTGGCCCAAAGCGACGCCGGCAAGCTGCGCCACAGCCTGCAAACGGCGCAGGGCGAAGCCGTTCCCGCCGCCACGACGGCCAAGCCCAAACGCCCGCGCAAAAAATCCGCCTCGACGCCGCGCCGTACACCCACGCCCCCCACGCGCAGCCGCTCATGAGCCATCACGCCACCCCCGTTCCCGCAGGGTGCCCACACCGACCAAGGTGTGGGGTGAATGCGGCGCGGGGCGCTAGCCCCGCTGATTCTGGATATACTGTGCCACAACCTCCAATGGTGCCCCGCCGCACGATCCCACGAAGTAGGATCGACTCCAAAGAACGGGTTTAGCATAGGCGCCCCGCAGATCGTGGAACTCAGCGCGCATCCGACGCGACGTGACCGCCTTCAGTGAGTTAACCAGCTTTGTGAGCTGCACCTTGGGATTGTACTCAACCAGCAGGTGAACATTATCACTCTCGCCGTTGCATTCCCGCAACTTGGCCTCAAAGTCAGCGCAAACCTCGCCAGCAATCTGCTGAAAAGCGTCATGATGAAGGTCGCCAAGAATCTTCCGACGGTACTTCGTCACGAAAACGATGTGGACATGAAGCAGGTAGGCGCTGTGACGCGTCTTGTTTATCTTATGCATACTGAATGTTGATCTTGGCCTAAAAATGCCATTATAACTGAAAAATATGTGCCACACACTGAATGCTATATGAAGGTCTTGAAAGCCTACCGATTCAAGCTGAAGCCGACGCGAGAAGCAGAATCCCTGCTCTACCGGATGGCGGGCTGTGGTCGCGTAGCGTACAACAAGTCCCTCGAACTCATGCTCGATACTGCGCGCAAGCAGCTAGCCTTCGATGGTGATAGAAAGGCGTTGTACAAGACGCTCAATGACCTTCCGCCCAGGGAGCGTATTGAGCTGGCCAAGAGCTTTCCCAGCTCAGCAGGCCTAAACAAGCAGTTGACACAGTGGAAGCAGGAGCCGGAGCTTGCGTTTCTAAAAGAGGCCTACACAGACAATCTTCAGCAGCGCCAGCGTGATCTGCGTGATAAAGCCGTCAAGGACTGGTGCTCGGGAAAGCGGGGCTTCCCCGTGTTTCGTACCCGGCGCATCGCACACCATTCCACCATGCGTTTCGTCAGTTTTTCTAAATACTGTGCGCTGGAAGGTCGTCGTATCAAGCTACCTAACAAGCTGGGCTGGGTACGCATGTACCAATCCCGCACCATCGAAGGTGAGCCCCGCAATGCGACGGTTTCCTTGGATGCCTGTGGCAACTGGCATGTAGCTATTATGTGCGCGGTTGAAATCGAGCCAATCCGTGCGCCCGATCCAGGCGCCGTGGGCATCGACATGGGCATCGCCAAGAACATGACGCTGAGTGATGGAAAGACGTTTGCCGGGGTGCGCAGCTTCGCTGCCATGCAAGACAGACTGGCCACCGCCCAACGTAAGCTGAAACACAAGGAACGCGGAAACGCGGATCAGCCAACTGGGAGAAGCAAAAGCGTAGGATTTCCCGCATCTATAAGCGTATTGCCGACGTGCGGCGCGACTATCAGCACAAGGCCACGACAGAAATCAGCAATAACCACGCCATGATTGCTGTCGAAGACCTTCGAGTCGCCAATATGTCGAAATCCGCACGGGGTACGGCTGCGCAGCCAGGCCGTAACGTCAGGCAGAAGGCGGGCTTGAACCGCTCGATTCTCGATCAAGGCTGGCACGAGATTCGTCGCCAACTGGAATACAAAATGGCATGGACAGGCGGGCTATTCGTTGCAGTTCCCCCGCACTATACCAGCCAGACCTGCCCGGCTTGCTTGTATAAATCATCGGGTAACCGCAAGACCCAGGCGGCCTTTCTGTGCATGCAGTGCGGGTACGCCGAAAATGCGGATGTTGTGGGGGCTATCAACGTACTGCATCGAGGACTCGATCAGCTCAAGGCATAACCCAGTAGTATTTGGACAGGGCGGGGCACGTCCGAAGCGCCTGTGAAGTGAGCGGGGCAGTAAGACCACCAGCAGCAGGAACCAGCCAGTTGAGCGATCATCTGGCACCCGCAAGGGAATCCTCTTCCTGAGGCGCTACAGCGCGAAGGGAGGGGAGGATGTCAATGCAACGGCATAACGGTTGCACCGTGCCGGCACGCTCCGGCATTCTTGTACCGCTAGAGATGGCGCCTCCTATTATCTTCAGCCTCACGCACGTCTCGCCAATGAAAAAGAAAGGAGAACTTGCTTCATGTTTGATCAACTTGCATCACGCCTGCGCACCGCTGGCTTGTTGGGTTTGATGGCCCTGTCACCCGCGGCGTTCGCTCAGGATTCTGGCCCGGCAATGAACACCGAGCGTTTCCAGGACTGGGACGTCAACTGTCCGGTCAGCGCCGCCGACGGCAACTGCGCCATGACCCAAATGGCCAAGGACGCCAGTGGAGAGCCGGTACTGCAAGTGGTTGTCGGCAATCCGCCACAGCTGGACAGTGCAGCCATCACCTTCCTGACGCCGCTAGGTGTGCGACTCGCCCCTGGCCTGCAGCTCCAGGTAGACAGCAATGAGCCGATCGGCATGCCCTACCAGGTCTGTTTGCCTCAGGGTTGCCGTGCTGACCTGCCGGTTCGCCCGGAACTGCTGACTCAGCTGCGAGGGGGTAACACCGCGACGGTCAGCATGATCGACCCGAACAGTCAGCGTGTGGACGTGGATGTGTCTCTGATGGGCTTCAGTGCCGCCAAGCAACGCATCGATCAGAATTGATCGGCTTCACCGGCGGTCTTCTGATCGTCGGCCCCGGCGCGCTGGGGCGTATGCTCGCCCACGCGCTTGCGCCCAGCCAGCGCGTTACGCTTGTCTCTCGGCGCGCGCTGCCTGCCCGGCAAACGCTCACCACGCCGGCGGGCCAGACGCAAACACGCCGCTTGCCCAGCAAGCGAATAGAGGCACTGGATGATACGGCGCCGGCGTTTATCCACCTCACCACCAAAGCCTACGCCGCCGAGGCAGTGGCCGATGCCTTGGCCGAGAAGGTCGCCCCCGGCACACCCCTGGTGCTATGGCAAAACGGCTTTAGCGTACAGCCGCGCCTGACCCAGCGCTGGCCGGGGCCGGTGCTCTGCGCCTCGACCACAGAAGGCGCTTACGTGGTGGATGATGCCGCTATTGTCCACGCGGGGCGCGGCGAAAGCGTGATCGGCGAGCTGCACGGCCGCCATCAAGCGCTTGCCCAATCGCTGGCCACAACTCTGACCCGCGCCGGTCTGAAAGCGGCAGCGGTCGACGGTATTGGTGTAAGGCTGTGGCAGAAACTGGCGGTGAACGCGGCGATTAATCCGCTGGTGGCGCTTCACGAAGTGCCCAACGGCGCGCTGCGCGAGGCGCGCTTTGACGCTGAGCTCAACGCGGTAATCGAAGAAATGGCGGCGATTCTGGCCGCCGAGGGCATTGCCCCGCCAAGTGGAAGCGGCGCGGCCGGCTGGCGGCGGTTGGTCGACAAGGTGATCGAGGCGACCGCCGACAACCGCGCCTCGATGCTGCAAGACGTGGACGCCCGTCGCCCCACCGAACGCGAGGCTATTTTAGCCCCGCTGATCGAGCGCGCCGAATATCACCGGTTGCCCTGCGCGCAGCTTGTTGCCCTAAATGCATGCCTCGCCGACAAAGAGGCCGGTGTGCGTTAGTCTCGCGCCTAGTTCAGGTCTGCCAGCGGGTTTTCTGCCCACGGCTCGGCCAGCATGGCGTCAATAAAGTGCGGGTCGACGTCGGCCAGGCGCGAATAGCGAAACTGCGGCGTGCGGTCTTTATCCACCAATAGCGCACGCACACCCTCAGCAAGATCGCCCTGACGGCAACACTGCACCGACAACGCAAGCTCCGAGCGAAACACCTGGGCAAGCGACATGTAACGCGTGCGGGTGAGCTGGGCATCGATCAGTTTGATGGACACCGCACTGCCGTGCGCCAGCGTCTGCTGGGCACGAGTCAGCCAGGCGTCATCGCTCTGGCGGGCAAGAATCGCTGCCACCTGCTGTTCCACGGTGTCGTTGTCCATCAGCTCGTCAATCAGCTCGGCGTGCTCGGCGACCGGCATCGGCATGTCGCTAAATGCCTCGACGACCTCGCGCTCAAGCTCGCGCAGCGCGCGATTAACCACGCCGTGGGCATCCCGCGAGCGCCAGCTGGCGTCGATCAGTCGCTTGATGAGCGTAGCGCGCTGATCGCTTGCCAACATACGGTCGGCAAGCCCGAGCCGGCGGGCATCGCGGGCGTTTAGCGGGCTGCCGGTGAGCGCCAGAAAGCGCCCCGCTTCTCCCGGCAGACGGTTTAAAAACCAGCTGGCGCCCACGTCGGGGTACAGCCCGATGGTCACTTCGGGCATCGCCAGTCGCGACGTTTCGGTCACTACCCGGTGGCTGGCGGCGTTTAACAGCCCCATGCCACCGCCCATAACGATACCGCTGCCCCAGCCAATAATTGGCTTGGAATACGTATGCAGGCGGTAGTCCAGCCGGTACTCGTGGGCAAAATAGCGCTCATCGAACGTTTTAACGTCGGCGTGACCGGCAACCGAATGATACAGCGCCACGACGTCGCCGCCGGCACAAAAGGCTTTGTCGCCGGCCCCGCACAGCACGATGGCGACAACGCTATCGTCGTCTTCCCAAACGTCCAGACGCGGCAGGATCGCCTCGATCATCTCAAGCGATAGCGCATTGAGCGAGCGCTCGGCGTTGAGCCTGATCTCCCCCACGCAGTGGCCGTCACGCGTGGAGTGTTCATTAAATACTACGCTGCTCATACCTCAGCTGCCCCCCCCGAAATATATTAAATAATATTTATATTAAATTCGGCAATCTTACCCCGTGTTGCGCAGCCCCGCGGATATCCCCGCCATGGTCACCATCAGCGCACGCGACAGATCCGCGCTGATCGCGCCGTCGGCGTCGCGGTTGCGTTGCAAAAGCTCGGCCTGCAGGCCGTGCAGCGGGTCGATGTAGGGGTTGCGCACCTCGATGGCCTGACGAATCAGCGGCGTTTTTTCCAGCAGGTCGTTCTGCTCCAGAAGCACCAGCACGCTGCCTTCCAGACGCTCAAAGCGGTCGCGAAGATCTTTGCCCAGTGCCTTGAGTGCCGGTTCGTCCACCAACCGGTGCTCATAGTAGGCAGCAATGCCGACATCGGCCTTAGCCAGCAGCATCTCGAGCATGTCGAGGTAGGTGCCGAAAAACGGCCACTGGTCGCGCATTTCCTGAAGCACTTCGCGCCCGCCGGGCTGTTCAAGCCGCCCGCCAAAGGCCTGTTCGCTGCCCAACCAAGCCGGCAGCATCAGCCGGGTTTGCGTCCAGGCAAATATCCAAGGGATGGCACGCAGCGTTTCCACGCCGCCGTCCTGGCGCCGCTTGGTGGGGCGCGAACCCAGCGGCAGCCGGCCGAGCACGCTTTCCGGCGTTACCGCGCGGAAATACGGTACGAATTCCGGGTCATCGCGCACCACATTGACGTAGACCTCGTGGGACACCTCGGCCAGCTGATCCATTTCATCGCGCCATTGCGCTTTGGGCGCCGGTGGCGGCAGCAAGGTGGCCTCCAGCACCGCGCAGGCGTAGATCTCCATGGAGCGCAGCGCGATATCCGGCTGGCCGAACTTAAAGCGGATCATTTCGCCCTGCTCGGTCACCCGCAGGCTGCCGTCTACCGAACCGGGCGGCTGGGACAGAATCGCCGCATGGGCCGGGCCACCGCCGCGCCCCACGGCACCGCCGCGGCCGTGGAACAACGTTAGCTTGACGTCGTGCTTCCGGCACACCTCTACCAACGCTTCCTGGGCGCGATACTGCGCCCAAGCGGCGGCCAGCTGACCGGCATCTTTGGCCGAATCCGAATAGCCGATCATCACCTCTTGGCGCCCCTGCATCAGCTCGCGGTATTCCGGCAGCGCCAACAGCTGGTCAATCACGTCCCCGGCGCCATTCAAGTCGTTGAGCGTTTCGAACAGCGGCGCAATGGGCAGTGCGGCCCGGCCGCCCACTTCTTTCATTAACAGCGCCACGGTCAGCACGTCTGAGGGCTCCGCCGCCATGGAAATCACATAGCTGCCCAGTGCCTCCGGCTGCTCCTTGGCCACCACTTTGAACGTTTCCAACACTTCACGGGTTTCCGCTGAACACTGCCAGCGCAGCGGAATCAGCGGCCGATTGGATTTCAACTCGGTCAGCAAAAACGCCTGGCGTTCAGCTTCGCTCCACGTCTGATAATGGCCAAGCTCGAGCTCATCGGTGATTTCTTCGATCACCTGGGCATGCCGGCTGGCCTCTTGGCGAAGATCGAGCTTGGTCAGGGTAACGCCGAACACCGCGACCCGGCGCAGCGTATCCAGCAGCGCGCCATTAGCGATGGCATCCAGCCCCGAGTCGCACAGCGAACGGTAGCAGGAGAGCAGCGGCGCGTAGAGCTGGTCGCGGGTTTCAATGATCGGCCCGCCGTCAAAGCTGCGCCCGTCCAACTTAGCGTTGGCCCAGTCCCTTGTGGCCTGCATGCGCGTCACAAGGCGCTTTAACAGCTCGCGATACGGCTCTGCGACCTCGCCGACTTCGGCTTTCAGGGCGCTATTAGCTTTCCACATGGAAAGCTCGTTTTTCAACTGCTCCAGGTCGCGCAGATACAAATCCGCCGCCATCCAGCGCCCCAGCAGCAGCACTTCGCGGGTGACGCTGGCGGTGACGTTGGGGTTGCCGTCGCGGTCGCCGCCCATCCACGAGGCGTAGCGGATCGGCGCTGCGTCCAGCGGCAGGCGCTCGCCGGCGGTGTCGAGCAGCAAATTATCCAGGTCGCGATGAAAATCGGGCACCGCCTGCCAGAGCGAGTTTTCGATCACCGCAAAGCCCCATTTGGCTTCATCCACGGGGGTCGGGCGTTCGTGACGAATCTCATCGGTGTGCCAAGCCTGGCTGATCAGCTCGGCCAGTCGCCCGCGCGCACGGGTAGCCCGCTCGGGCGCGTCTTCGGCGCCCTCAATGGCTGATAAGCAGTCATCGATGGCATCGTACTTCTGGATCAGCGTGCGGCGGATGATTTCCGTGGGGTGCGCGGTCAGCACCAGCTCCACGCGCATATCGGCCAGCGTCTGCACCAGCGCACGCGGCGAGCTGCCGGCCTGCTGCGCGCGCTCCAACAGCTTTTCCAGGGTGGGCTGGCTGCCCGGTTTGTAGTCTTCGACGTGGCGAAAGCGCGCGCGGTAGTGCTGCTCGGCAATGTTGGCCAGGTTCAAAAACTGGTTGAAGGCACGGGTCACGGGCAGCAGATCGGCATCGGGAAGCTTACGCAGGTAGTCGATCAGCTCGCGCTGTTCCAGCGTATCCTGCTGGCGTCCCTGCTTGGCATAGGAACGGATGGTTTCAATCTTGTCGACAAACGCCTGGCCCAAATCATCAGCAATGGTGTGGCCAAGGCTGTCGCCCAGAATGCGCACGTTGTCGCGCAGAGATTCGTGCAAGTCGTGACTCATGTCATGGCCTCCTGGCAGGGAACGCGGATCAGGTCAAACCGGCCGCTTACATTTTTTGGCTGCTTGCCAGTGGCGCTCCATCTCGTCAAGCGAGGCCTGTGCCGGTTGCTGGCCCTGCTCTGCAAGTTGGCGCTCCACATAGCGAAAGCGAAATTCAAACTTGGCATTGGTGGCGCGCAGGCACTGTTCGGGGTCGGCCTTGGCGCGGCGTGCAAGGTTGGTGACGGCAAACAGCAAATCACCGACCTCTTCTTTTACGTGGGCCTCATCGCCGTCCTCCAGTGCCTGCTCTACCTCGGCCAATTCCTCGCGGATCTTGTCCAGCACGCCGCGGGTATCGGGAAAATCAAAGCCCGCGCCCGCCGCCCGCTTACCCAGCTTAGCCGCGCGGGACAGCGCCGGCAGCGTGCGCGGCACATCGTCAAGCGCTGACGTTTGCGCTGTGCTTCGCTGCTCGCGTTCGTTGGCCTTGAGCGTTTCCCAGCGCTGCTTGACGTAGTGCTCTTCAAGCGCTTCGGCGTCTACCCCCGGAGGACGACGCGAATCAAGCGTGCCGTCGGGAAACACGTGCGGATGGCGCCTGAGCATCTTGGCGGTCAGGGTGTGCACCACGTCGTGAAAATCAAAACGCGACTCCTCCTGGCCAAACTGGGCGTAGTACACCACCTGAAACAGCAGGTCGCCAAGCTCGCCGGGCAGCTCCTCAAAGGCGCGCCGCTCAATGACGTCGGCCACCTCATAAGCCTCTTCCAGCGTATGCGGCACGATGCTGTCCCAGTGCTGGCGCATATCCCAGGGGCAACCCTGCGCCGGGTCGCGCAGTACCTGCATCAGAGTCAGCATATCGTCAAGAGTGTAGCGCATCAGGAGTCTCCTTTACGCACGACTTTTGGCGCAGCGGCATTACGCAGCCGGCGCACTTCGATCACGTTCTGCAGCTGCTGAATACGCGAGAATAAGCGTCCGAGCGTTTCCAGTCCGTCTACTTCCAGGGTAATGCGCAGCCGCGCGATACTTTCGTCGGTATCAGTCAGAGTATTGACCGCCAGCACGTTGACTTTTTCGTGGCCGAGAAGGCTGGTCACGTCGCGCAGCAGACCCGAACGATCCCAGGCCTGAATCTCGATGGTCACCGGGTAGCGAGTTTGCTCGCGCTCACCCCACTCCGCCTCGATAATGCGCTGGGGCTCCTCGGCGCGCAGTTGCAATAAGTTGTGGCAATCCTGACGATGGATAGTGACGCCGCGCCCCTGGGTAATAAAACCGGCGATCGGCTCACCGGGAACCGGGCGGCAGCAGTTGGCCATGCTGGTTTTCAGGTTGCCCACGCCCAACACGGTAATATCGCTTTTCGCCTTCTGGCTGGACTGACGCTTGGGCTTGGCCAATAGCCGGATGAGCTTTTCCTCGTCGTCGTGTTCGCCAAACAGCTGCTGTGCCTGATTGAGCACCTGGCCAATGCGCAGATCGCCGGCGCCCAGCGCCGCGTACATGTCATCGGGGCTGACATAGTTAACCGCGGCGGCCAGGCGCACAAGGTTAAGCCCTTCCACGTCCAGTCGCTTCATTTCGCGCTCGAACAGCCCGCGGCCTTCCTCCAGGTGCTGGTCGCGCGCCTGATATTTAAACCAGGCCTGAATCTTGGCGCGCGCCCGTGAAGTCCGCACGTAGCCCAGGCTCGGGTTCAGCCAGTCCCGGCTGGGGCCGCCCTTGCTGGCGGTGAGTATCTCGATTTTCTGGCCGGTCTTGAGCTTGTAGATCAACGGCACAATGCGCCCGTCGACCTTGGCACCACGGCAACGGTGCCCGACTTCGGTATGCACCCGGTAAGCGAAATCAATCGGCGTGGAAATACTCGGCAGATCAATAATATGGCCTTCAGGGGTGAAGACATAGATACGGTCCGGCGCGACGTCGCTTAAAAGTCCTTCACGCAGATCGCCAAACTCGCCCACCTCGTCTTGCCATTCGATGACGTGGCGCAACCAGGCGATCTTTTCTTCGTAGCCGCGGCTTTTGCCCTGGGTATCGTGCCCTTTGTAGCGCCAGTGGGCACACACGCCAAGCTCGGCCTCGTCGTGCATGGCGAAGGTACGGATTTGAATCTCCAGCACCTTGTTTTCGGGGCCAAGCACCGCCGTATGCAGCGATTGGTAGCCGTTTTTCTTGGGGTTGGCGATGTAGTCGTCAAACTCGTTGGGCACGTGGTGCCAGCGCGAATGCACAATGCCCAGTACGGTGTAGCAGTCGGCCACTTCGGGCACCAGAATACGCACCGCGCGCACGTCGTTGACTTCGGAAAAAGGGATTCCCTTGCGCTGCATTTTGCGCCAAATAGAGTAAATATGCTTGGCGCGGCCGCTGACGTCGTAATCGTGAAGGTGCTGTGCTTCTATCAGGCGTTTAAGGGTTTCAACCACGTCTTTGATATAGCGCGTGCGATCTAGGCGCTTTTCGGCCAGCTGTTTGGCAATGGCCTTGTAGTCGTCTTCGTGCTGATAGCGAAACGCCAGGTCCTCAAGCTCCCACTTGATCTGGCCAACCCCCAGACGGTGCGCCAGCGGTGCGTAAATGTCCGTGACTTCGTTGGCCACCTGCAGGCATTTTTCCCGCGGTGCACCGCGCACCTGACGCAGTGCGCAGGTACGCTCGGCGATCTTGATCAGCGCTACGCGCACGTCGTCCACCATGTTGACCAGCATTTTTCGCAGGTTTTCCTGCTGATTGTGCTGGCTCATCCCATGGTGCGGAGCGTGCGGATAACTGATGGCGGCCATTTGTAAAACGCCGTCGATCAAGCGGGCAATCTCGGCGCCAAAACGTTTGCCAATCGTCTCCAGACTGATGAGGTTTTCACGCACGGCGCGGTACAGCACAGCCGCCTCAAGCGCCGGTTGCTCCAGCTTGAGCTCGCCGAGAATATCGGCCATCTCAAGCCCCATGCGAAAGCTCGAGCTCGGCGTCAGCCAGCCACGCTCGGCATCGGGCGACTCCATCTCCAGCGTTTCAGCAAGCTCGCAAGCCTGTAGCAAACGCGCCGGGTCGGTCAGGCGCACGTCATCTTGCAGGCGCGTCATCCATTTTTGTATGTCTACCCTTCCGCCAGCCGTCAGCGGTTGGTCTTCACGCACTTTGACCATGTTGTTCACTCATCCCTTCAGCAGTTGCCGCCAATACCTGACCCTGACGGCCTTTCGAGCACCATTTAGCCCTCGTGTTGCGACATCACGACGCCTCGGGTGTGCTCGTATCCTGCAGCAGCACTAGCGTTTCCATGTGGGCAGTGTGCACAAACATGTCAGCCACGACTACGTGCATAATGCGATACCCCCCAGCCACCAAATGCGCAACATCGCGGGCTAGCGTAGCCGGATCACAGGACACGTAAGCAATCCGCGCCGCACGCCGGGGCGCGCGGGCAAGCGCCTGGCAGACCGCTTCGGCGCCGGCGCGCGGCGGGTCGAGAATCACCGCGTCGGGGGCGGTGTCAGCCAGCAGCGTTGCCACACCGGCGCCGGCATTAAGGTCGGCCTGGGCGGCGCGTACCTCAAGGCCGTTACGCCGGGCATTGGCCGTTAAGCGCTCGACCATTGCCGGATTGCCTTCCACCGCGACCACCTCAGCGCCCGCGGCGGCGGCCGGCAGGCTGAAATTGCCGATACCGGCGAATAAATCCAGCAGGCACTGGCCGCGTGCCGGCATCAGCCAGTCAAGCACCTTGGCCACCATCTGCGCATTGACTGCGGCGTTGGCCTGCAAAAAATCGCCGGGGGCAAAGCCCAGCGTCAGCGCCGCGCGCCCGGGCAGCGCCAGCGTTTCTTCAAGCACCGGCGGCGCTGTTAGCCATTCAAGCTGCGGCGTCGGGCGACCCTTGAGCAACCCCAGCGCCACTGCCGACGGCGCTGGGGAAAATAGCCGGGGAAGCGTGTCGACAAAGGCCTGCCAGCGCTCGGCATCGTCGGCGTGGGGCTTTAGCTGTCGCACTATCACCGCGCAGGTATCGGGCGTGGCGATAAGTTCGACATGCCCCACGTTGCGCGGCGCCTCAAGCGTCTGGATCACCTCGCGCAGCGGCGTTAACAGCGCCTGCAGTGCGGGCACTAGAATATGGCAGTGCTCGATATCCACGAGCCGGTGGCTACCCGCCGCGCGAAAGCCCACGCGAACGCGCCCGTGGCCATCAACGTTGACACCCAGCCGCGCCCGACGGCGGTAATGCTCGGTGTCGGTGTAAAGCAGGGTGATATCGCGCGGGGGCTCAAGCCCCTGGCGGGTGAACAGCTCGCGCACCACGTCGCGCTTGTGCTCGCGCTGGGAGACTAGCGCCAGGTGCTGAAGATCGCAGCCGCCGCAGCGGCCGAAATACGCGCAAGGCGGCGCCACACGCTGCGGTGAGTCACTAAAGCGCTGCTTGATGTGAGCTTCGTCAAAACGCTTGCGGGTGAGGTGCGTCGCAATATTCACACGTTCGCCCGTAAGCGCGCGATCGACAAACACCGTCTTGCCCGAGGGCAAGTGCCCTACGCCGCGCCCGTCGTGAGCCAGGCGTTCGATGACCACGGTGCCTTTTTCGCTACTGTCATTAGCTTCCTCACCTTCACCGACCGTATCGGCATCCGGTGCCGGCGCTTTGGTGTGCGGCGCTCGCGCAAGACCTGACACGCCCGATGCGCGGCGTGGCGGGCGCTTTTTTCCCAACATGGCCATTTAAATCTCCGGGGCAAATAAGCCGGTGGACAGGTAGCGATCGCCGCGATCGCAAACAATAAACACGATCACGGCGTTTTCTACCTGCTCGGCAATACGCAGCGCGCCGGCCAGGCTGCCGCCCGACGATACGCCGGCCAGAATGCCTTCCTCGCGCGCCAATCGGCGCATGTGTTCTTCGGCCTCGGCTTGGCCGATATCCAGCGTGACATCAACCCGCTCCGGGTCAAAAATCGACGGCAGATACTCTTCCGGCCAGCGGCGAATACCGGCAATGCTGGCGCCGTCCTCGGGCTGCAGGCCAACGATCTGGATCGCCGGGTTCTGCTCTTTCAAATAGCGCGACACGCCCATGATGGTGCCGGTGGTGCCCATGGCGCTGACAAAGTGCGTCACCGCGCCGCCGGTTTGCTGCCAGACCTCGGCGCCGGTGGTGCGATAATGCGCCAGCGGGTTATCCGGATTGGCAAATTGGTCAAGCGGCTTGCCTTCGCCCCGTGCCATCATGGCCTCGGCGATATCGCGCGCCTCCTCCATACCACCCTCTTTGCTGGCCGATATCAGCGTCGCGCCGTAGGCGGCCATGGCGTGCTTGCGCTCTTGGGAGGCGCTTTCCGGCATCACCAGCACCATGCGGTAACCCATGATCGCGGCCGCCATGGCCAACGCGATGCCGGTATTGCCCGAGGTCGCCTCAATCAGGGTATCGCCTGGGGTGATATCGCCGCGCGCTTGTGCTTCGCCCAGCATGGTCATGGCCGGGCGGTCTTTGACCGAGCCGGCAGGGTTTTGCCCTTCAAGCTTGGCCAGCAGCGTGTTGTTACGCCCGGCGCTAATACGCTTCAAGCGCACTAGCGGGGTGTTGCCAACAATGTCTTCCAGAGTGGGGTAGTCCATGATGCATTCCTTCTGATCGCCGTTATGCGGCATTATATCGGGGCGAGCTCAAGCTGGACAGGGCGGTATTAAGTTCCAAGTACAACGCGACTGAAGGCAAGATGATTGAACACAGCTCTTTGAATACAGTTTTTATATAATCTTTTCCGTATATGTTATTAACAGGTCGGCCATTTTTCATGTCGCTTAACACTCGTTTGCTGGTTGCCCTACTCGGCATACCGCTAATCGTCTACGCCATGATGGCGGTGATTTTCGTGGTTCACAGTGACGCCCAGGCGCGCCAACTGTTCGCTGAGCGTACGCTCGATGCCGGCGAGCTAATTGCACCGAGCCTGCAACGCGCGCTGAACAACACGGAGGCAAACGGCGCGGCCGACGAACTTGACGCTCTGACCCGGCGTTTTCTTGAACGCCACCGGCTACTCAGCGTGGCGGTTTATAATGCCGCAGGTAAACGGCTGAGCGCACAGGGCCAAACGCTTTCCAACCTTACGCCATCTAAATCCTTGGCCGCCACGCTTGCCACACAAGGCGACACCTGGCGACTCCAGGTGCCGATTGACCAAGCAGGCCCTGCCGCCGGCCGGGGCTGGCTTGTTGCCGACGTGGATGCGCGCACGTTAACACTTTCGCGCTACCGCTGGATTGCCCTCTTGAGCTTGGGCGGTATGCTGCTTGGCTTTGTGCTTTTGTTGCTGGCATTTGCCATCAGCCGGCACGTCATCCGCCCGATCGACGATGCCAATATAGCGCTCTACCGTCTATCACGGGGCGACCACGGTTTTCACCTGACGCCTTCAAGTGCGCGGGAATACTACCGCCTGGCCACCACCATCAACGTGCTGGCCGACAACATGCAGCGCTCCCAGCGCGATATGCAGCGACAGATCGAGCAGGCCACCAGCGAGCTGCAGGAATCCATGGAAACCATCGAGGAGCAAAACATCGAGCTTGACATGGCGCACCGCAGCGCGCTGCGCGCTAACGCCGTCAAGTCCGAGTTTCTGGCCAACATGAGCCATGAAATCCGCACCCCGCTCAACGGCATTATCGGCTTTTGCCGGCTGCTTGGCCGCTCGCGCCTCGATACGCGCCAGCAGGAATGGCTGCAACACGTTCACCACGCCTGCGATAACCTGCTGATGCTGGTCAACGACGTGCTGGATTTCTCTCGGCTGGAGGCCAACCGGCTGACGCTTGAAGACACCGAGCTGGACATGGTGTCGCTGGTGGACGAAGCCATTGGCCTGCACGCCCCCGAAGCCCAGCGCAAGCAGCTTAATTTGCTTCCCATGGTCTACGACGATGTGCCCACTCCCGTGCGTGGTGATCCGCTGCGGATTCATCAGGTGCTTAACAACCTGATCGGTAACGCGCTTAAGTTTACCCATACCGGCGGCGTCATCGTACGCGTGATGCTCGATGAACAGGCCGACGACGAACGCCAGCCGCACCGCGTACTGCGTATCAGCGTCAGCGACACCGGCATTGGCCTGAGCCATGAGCAAAAAACCCGCCTGTTTCATGCGTTCACCCAGGCCGAGCCCAGCCATTCGCGGGAGTTTGGCGGCAGCGGGCTCGGGCTGACCATCTGCCGTCAATTGATTCAGCGTATGGGCGGTGAGATCAGCGTAGACAGCCAGACAGACTGCGGCTCGACCTTTGCCGTCACCCTGCCCTTGCTGGCGCCCGGCGCCGCCGAACGTCCGCTGGAGCTTACTTTGCCCGAAAGCACTGCCATCTCCCTTTACGAGCCGCATGCGCCCACGCGCTTTGCGCTGGAACACCTGATTGAGCGCTGGGGCGGCCGGATAAGCGCAGCTAGCACGCCTGACGTGCATCCTTTACCCACCCACTCGCCGTTCAACAGCCAGCTATGCCTCATTGGCCTGACCCAGGCCGACCTGAGTGACGAACGCCGCGCCGGCTGGCAGGCATACATCCGCGACGCCGGCTGCCCGACCCTTGTGCTCGCCAACGCCACCGGCCTGGACGCCGCCACATTCGCGTTTCCTTACGGCGGCGAGCTGCTGGGTAAGCCCTGTGGCCGTGATGCGCTGGCCGCTGCCCTCAACCGCCTGCTGATATCAGACCCTGTGGAGAATATCCCGCTCCTTGAACCTTCATCGCCCGCGGTACAGCCCGTCTGGCAACTGTTGGTCGTCGATGACAACGCGCCTAACCGGCAGCTCTTAAAAGCTCTGCTGGAAAGCCAACCCCTTCAGGTAAGCACTGCCGCCAGCGGGCAGGAAGCGCTACACATCGCACGTCATGCCGAGTCTCCCTTTGACATGGTGCTGATGGATATACGCATGCCGGACATGGATGGCATACAAACGACGCAGGCGCTACGCCGGCTCAACAGCACCTGGGCGCGCTGCCCAATTATTGCGGTGACGGCCCACGCGCTGAACCATGAACGCCAGCAGTGGCTGACCGAAGGCTTTGACGAAGTGCTGATCAAGCCGATTGACGACGTCCAGCTGCATACGCTTTTACAGCGTTTTCTGGGCGTCCCTGCCGCCACGCATGAAAAAGTCCTGCAGCCACACACGCTTGCCGGTGGGAGTACCGTTCAGGCACGCCAACAGCTTCTCGTGCTGATAGAGAGTCTTGACCAAAGCGAACATGAGATTTATCTGGCCCATCGACAAGACAATGAGCAGGCGCTGCTGAACGCCGTGCACCATTTGCACGGCGCCAGCCGCTGTTGCGGCGCAGCGGAGCTTGCGTTGATGGCGGATTCGCTGGAAACGCGGCTGCGTACGGAGGGAATGAAAAATGCAGAGCCGCTGCTGGAGGGGTTATATCAGGCCATGGCGCGCCTACGCGCCGCAAAACCTCAGTTGGCGAGCGCTTAGCTTTCCAGGATCACAAAAGCCACGGCGTACTCGGCCTCATCGCTTAGCGTAACGTGGCTGGCGTTCACGCCGGCCAGCCGCGTCTGTTCGGCGGCCTGGCCGCTCAAGTGCAAGACCGGCTTGCCCAGCGCATCGTTGAGCACCTGAATATCCTGCCACTCCATACCGCGGCGAAAGCCGAGCCCCAACGCTTTGACGAACGCCTCCTTGCCGGCAAAGCGCTTGGCAAGAAACGCCGCGGGGTGCGCGTGTCGGATAAAAAGCTGGCGCTCACCCTCGCCCAGCAGGCGTTTGGCGAAGCGCTCGCCGTGGCGCTCAATGGCTGCGTCAAAACGGGCCACCCGGGCAATATCTGACCCGATGCCGATAATCACTCGTCAGTGCTCGTGGCCGTGATCATGCTCGTGGTCATATGCATCTAGCGCCGCCATCAGCCCGGCTTCCTGACCGGCAACGATCAGGCGCTTCATCTCGCTCACGGCCTCTTTCAGCCCAACAAAAACGGCGCGGGCGATAATCGCATGGCCGATATTCAGCTCGTTAATGCCGGGAAGCGCTGCTGCGGCTTCGGCATTATGGTAGTGCAGGCCATGGCCGGCATTGACCGTAAGCCCCAATTCGGCGGCGTGAACGGCGGCGGCCGTGAGGCGCTGGTAGTCAGCGTTGGCGGCCGCACTGCCCGGCGCGGCTTCGGCAAACCCGCCGGTGTGTAGCTCAACAGTGGACGCACCGGCGCGCGCGGCGGCGTCGATCTGTGCCATCTCTGGATCAATAAACAACGACACGTCGCAGCCAACAGCGGCTAGACGCCGGCAGGCGCTGGCACAGGCGTCAAAATTGTCGACCACGTCGAGCCCGCCTTCCGTGGTTAGCTCGGCGCGTTTTTCCGGCACCAAGCACACGTGCGCCGGCCTGATTTCTTCGGCCAGCGTAAGCATCTCATCGGTAATCGCCATTTCCAGGTTCATCCGCGTATTGAGCACATCAACTAGCAAGCGCACATCGCGGGGCTGAATATGCCGCTGATCCTCACGCAGGTGCACGGTGATGCCATCGGCACCCGCCTCTTCGGCAAGCAATGCGGCCTGAACCGGATCAGGGTAGCGCGTGCCGCGCGCTTGGCGCAGCGTGGCAATGTGATCGATATTGACGCCTAACAAGATACGCGGGGGGTGCATAGAGCCTCCAACAATATGACAAAAGCACAGTTCTTCAAAACGAGCCATGCTTCAAGACGAACCGTCAGCGCTGCGCGCGACGGTGGTGAACCAGATCCTGCATCAGCCGGCGCGAGCGCAACTCACCGCTGCCGAGTAGCGGCGCAAGCGCCTGACGCATCACCGCCTTTAACGCGCCAGAAAGTCCCGGATGCTGCCACGCACCCTGTTCCATATAGCGCAGCGTACGCCCTTCGATCCCGCTCTCTGACGGCGTAAACGCCCCGCTCACGGCGTCAAAGCGGTAGCGCGTCTGGCCATCGAGCAGCATGCCGTCGGGCGTAGCAAAACGCGGCGTCGCGCCCCGCGCCTCCAACAGCGCCCATTCAAAGCGGCGCAGTGCCAGCGCACGCTCGGCGGGCAGCGTCAGCGCCTCAAGCAGCGCGGTATAAAAGGCGAACACATCGGCGGCGGGCATTTCCAACGGCAGCAGCCGCGTGGCGACTTCATTGGCATAAAGCCCGCACAAAAGCCCTTCGCCGGCCAGCAACGCTACGTGCCCACGCGTCTCCATCAGCGCCAGCCGCTTGAGCTCTCGCTCGCCTTGCCAGGTCACAAACAGCGGCGCAAACGGCTGCAGGCGCTGACGCGCCTTCGCGCCGGGACGCTGAACACCCCGCGCCACGGCGCGTATACGGCCGTGATTCAGGGTGAGCAGATCGACCAGCGCGCTGGTTTCGCGGTACGGGCGGCGATGCAGCAAAAACGCGGGTTCAGCCGGCATGCTGGCCTTCACGATAACGCGTTAATCGAGGTTGTAACCGAGACTTTTGAGCGCGCGGCTGTCATCCGACCAGCCACGTTTGACCTTAACCCAGAGATTAAGCATAACTTTGCCATCGAGCACGCGTTCGATATCCAAGCGCGCCTCGCGACCAATGCTTTTGATGCGCTCGCCGCGATCGCCAATCAGAATTACCTTTTGCCCCTGGCGCTCGACCAGAATCAGCGCGCTGATATGGGTGATCCGGCCGGCTTCACGGAACTCCTCAATCTCGACGGTCATCTGGTATGGCAGCTCGTCGCCGAGCTGGCGCATGATTTTTTCACGCACCAGCTCGGCAGCCATAAAGCGCAGGCTTTTATCGGTGATCTGATCGTCGGGAAAATGGTGCATGCTCTCGGGCAGGTGCTTGGCCACTTCGACTTCCAGGGCGTCTACCTGGGTGCCGTGCTTGGCCGATATCGGCACGATGGCGGCAAAGTCGCGGCGCGCGCCGACGGACTCAAGCCACGACATCAGCTCGGTTTTGTCCTGCAGCCGATCCACCTTGTTGACAGCCAGAATAACCGGCGCCTTAACATGCTCAAGGCGCTTCAGCACGGCCTGATCTTCCTCGCTCCAACGGGTGCGGTCGATGATAAACACCACGCAGTCCACGTCGCGCAGCGCCTGGCCGGCAGCCTGGTTCATGAAACGGTTAATCGCTTTATTACGGTCTTTCGACATGATATGCATGCCGGGCGTATCCACGTAAACAAACTGCGCCTCATCCTGGGTCTTGATGCCCATGACCTGATGACGCGTGGTCTGCGGGCGACGCGAGGTAATCGATACCTTCTGCCCTAGAATGCGGTTCATCAGCGTTGATTTGCCGACGTTGGGGCGCCCAACGATGGCCACGAATCCACAGGTTTGGCTCATGCGTTCTCTCCGGGGCGTTTTTCCAGATAGCTAAGGGCTTCATCGGCGGCCTGCTGTTCAGCGTGGCGCCGACTCGCCCCTTTGCCGGTAGTATGCTGGTCGAGTAGTTCGATATGGCACTCGACGGTAAACATCTGGGCATGGGCTTCACCCTTGACCGAGACGACGTCATAAAGCGGCAGTGCCGCCTGACGCGACTGCAGAAACTCCTGCAGCCGCGTTTTGGGATCCTTTTGCGTATCCTGTAGCGAGATATCCGCCAGCCGCTGACTGAACCAGCCGAGAATACGCTCGCTGACGGCAAGCATGCCGGCATCGAGATAAATCGCACCGATCACCGCCTCAACGGCATCGGCAAGAATCGATTCGCGCCGGTGGCCACCACTTTTCATTTCGCCCGAGCCCAGCCGCAAACATTCGCCGAAGTCCATTTCGCGCGCCAGCTCGGCCAGTGTCTGGCCTTTCACCAGCCGCGCGCGAAGACGCGACAGCTGACCTTCCCGCGCCTGGGGGAAGCGCTCGAAAAGCGCCTGGGCAATAACGAAGTTCACAATCGAGTCGCCCAGAAATTCTAGGCGCTCATTGTTGCGACCTCCGTAGCTGCGGTGCGTCATCGACAGCTCCAGCAGCGATGAGTCGTTAAAGTCGTAGCCGATACGTCGGCTAAAAGCGTTCAGGGAATGGCTCACGAGGCTCCCACGTCACAGACGGTGATACTTGAAATTAACACAAGATATGGCATTTATTTAATCTGCCTGACGCTGGTGAAACTGGGAAAACCGCCATCCCAATGCATCCAGACGGCAAAGGCACGGCCGACGATATTCGCCTCCGGGACAAAGCCCCAGTAACGGCTATCATTTGAGTGATCGCGGTTATCGCCCATCATGAAATACTCCCCGTCGGGCACCTCGACTTCACGCATTTGCGGGCCGGGGTCCAGCGGGTTGTTGTAAATGGCATGCTGCGCGGCGCCCAGCGTCTCGGCGAGCAATCGCTGCCGGGGCGAGGCTTCTGGGCCTTTTTCTACCAGCGACTTAACCACCGGCTCGCCGTTAACGTAAAGCTGCTTGCCCTCATAGCTAATATGATCGCCGGGCAGCCCCACCACGCGCTTGATGAAGTTAACCGACGGCTCTTCCGGAAAACGAAACACCATGACATCGCCGCGCTCGGGATCCGCTACGTCCAGAAACTTGGTATTGATGACGGGCAAGCGCAGCCCGTAGGCGTATTTGTTGACGAGGATAAAATCGCCCACCTTGAGCGTTGGCCGCATGGAGCCCGACGGTATTTGAAACGGCTCGACGATAAAACTTCGCACCACCAAAACCACCAGCAGCACCGGAAAAAACGAACGCGCGTAGTCGACCGGCCACGGCTCTTTGTAGAGTTTTTCCCGCTCGGCGTTAGAAAGCCCGCCTTCGCTCGCCGTCTCGGCACTAGCCGCGCGGGCGCGACGTTTGGGCCTTAGCGCTACGGCATCCAGCAGATAAATCAGGCCGGACAACGCCACGGCAAGAACTAACAATAAAGAAAAATCCATGATGAGCTGTTGTCCTAGTCATTGACCCTGAGCACGGCCAGAAAGGCGTCTTGGGGAATTTCCACGCGCCCCACCTGCTTCATGCGTTTTTTACCCGCTTTCTGCTTTTCCAACAGTTTCTTCTTACGTGAAATATCACCGCCGTAACATTTTGCCGTGACGTTCTTGCGCAGCGCCTTAACCGTCGACCGCGCCACGATCTGGCCCCCAATCGCCGCCTGAATCGCAACGTCAAACATCTGCCGGGGAATCAGCTCTTTCATTTTCTCAACCAGCAGACGCCCGCGCGTATGCGCATGATCTTGGTGGATAATCACCGCCAGCGCATCAACCTTATCGCCGTTGATCATGACATCAAGGCGTACCAGCCTGGCTGCCTCAAAGCGCTCGAAATTGTATTCAAGTGACGCGTAACCCTTGGAGATAGACTTCAGCCGGTCAAAGAAATCCATCACCACTTCTGACATGGGCAGCTCGTAGGTCAGCTGAATCTGGTTGCCCAGAAACTGCATGTCCAGCTGGGTACCGCGACGTTGTTCGCACTCGGCAATCACGTTACCGACAAATTCCTGCGGCACCAGCATGCTGGCGCGTACCACGGGCTCGCGCATTTCCTCCACGTCGGCCATACCCGGCAGCTTCGACGGGTTAGAGACATAGTTAATCTCGCCGTTTTTCATCGCCAGTTCGTAGACCACCGTAGGCGCAGAGGTTAAGAGGTCAAGGTTGTACTCGCGCTCCAGCCGCTCCTGGACGATTTCCATGTGCAGCGTGCCGAGAAACCCCACGCGAAAACCAAAGCCCAGCGCGTCGGAATTTTCTGGCTCGTAGGCAAGCGAGGCATCGTTTAAGGCCAACTTTTCCAGCGCGTCGCGGAAGTCTTCGTAATCGTCGGCGCTGACCGGGAACATGCCGGCATACACCTGCGGCTTGACCTGCTGGAAGCCCGGCAGGCGCGCGACATCGGGCGTTTTAGTATGGGTAATGGTATCCCCCACCGGTGCGCCTTGAATGTCTTTGATGCCCGCAACCAAAAAGCCGACTTCGCCGGCGCGCAGCACGCCGGTCTGCTTGCGCTGCGGCGTGAAAATGCCCACTTCGGTGGAGATCCAGTCGCCTTTTGTCGAGTTGATGCGCACTTTGTCGCCCTTGCGCAGGGTGCCGTCAAATAGACGCACCAGCGACACGACGCCCAGATAGTTATCGAACCAGGAGTCGATAATCAGCGCCTGCAGCGGCGCCTCGGGGTCGCCCTTGGGCGGCGGTATATCGCGTACCAGACGTTCCAGCAACGCACCGATACCGATGCCGCTTTTGGCCGATACCTGGCAGGCATCAGTGGCATCAATGCCGATAATTTCCTCGATTTCCTGCGCCACGCTGTCCGGGTCGGCCTGGGGCAGGTCAATCTTGTTGAGCACCGGCAGCACTTCAAGCCCCTGCTCAACGGCCGTATAACAGTTAGCCACCGACTGCGCTTCGACGCCCTGCCCGGCATCGACGACCAGCAGCGCGCCCTCGCAGGCGTAGAGCGAACGCGAGACTTCATACGAAAAGTCGACGTGGCCGGGCGTATCGATAAAGTTGAGCTGGTAGACTTGGCCGTCCGCGGCCGTGTAGTCAAGCGTCACCGACTGCGCCTTGATGGTAATACCACGCTCGCGCTCGATATCCATCGAATCGAGCACCTGCTCTTTCAGCTCGCGGTCGGTCAGCCCGTCACAGGTCTGGATCAGGCGATCCGACAGCGTTGATTTGCCGTGGTCGATGTGCGCGATGATGGAGAAGTTTCGTATATTCTTGATATTTCTTTGATTTTTATCTGTCATCAGGTGCCACAATCCGATTTATGTACACGCCGGCGTTACCCTTGAGCGATGCGCAAAAGCGGCGCGTGTACGTATGTGCAAGCGTATTGGCGGCCATTGTACCGTTCCCCGGGGCGCCGTGCTATGGCACTCAGCGGCGGGCAAGGCAAAACTGGCGCAATAAAAAAGGCCCGGCACAGCGGCCGGGCCTTGAGCGCTTGCAGCGCGAGACTACTCTACCCGCAGTGCCACAAACAGCGAACGCCCGTCACGATAGAGTCGCAGCGGAATCGCGCGATCGGCCGGCAGATCTTCCACGGCCCTGGCAAGCTCGCTGGCCGAGGACACGCCCTGGTGATCCACGCTAACCAAAATGTCGCCGGGGCGAATACCCGCGCGCGCCGCCACGCTTTGGGGTTTGACCTCACGCACTGCCACGCCACCGTCAATATTAAGACGCTCAAGCAGCGCGTCGTCAATGCTGCTTACCGTCACGCCCAGGCGCGTCTGGCTGGCCGTCTCGTCAGGAGTCTGGCGCTTGCCCTGTTTGCTGTCAGGCCAGCTGCCAAGCGTCACGTTTTGAGTCATTTCGCGCCCATCCCGCATCAGCAAAAGCGTCACCTCATCCGTCGGTGCCACACGCCCGATCAGACGCGGCAGCGCGCTTGAGCGCTCCACCTGCTGGCCGTCCACCTCAAGGATGACGTCTCCGGCCTGCAAGCCACCCTGCGCCGCCGGACCCTCCGGATCTAGATCAGCAATCAGCGCGCCGCCGGGCTTTTGCATACCGAAAGATTCGGCCAGGTCGCGCGACACCGGCTGGATCATCACGCCCAGCCAGCCGCGATCCACCCGGCCTTCATCGCGCAGCTGGTCGGCTACGTCCATCGCCACGTTGATCGGAATGGCAAACGACAGCCCCATAAAGCCACCGCTGCGAGTAAATATCTGCGAATTAATCCCGATGACCTCGCCGTCCAGGTTGAATAGCGGCCCGCCTGAGTTGCCGGGATTGATGGCCACATCGGTCTGAATAAAGGGCACGTAGGCGTCGCGCGGCAGCGTGCGATTCGTTGCACTGATAATGCCCGCGGTCACCGAGTGATCAAAGCCGAAGGGCGAGCCAATAGCCGCCACCCACGCTCCGACTTCGATGCCGTCGGAGTCGCCAAGCTCAAGTGTTGGCAGATCATCAGCGTCCACTTTAAGCAATGCAATATCCGTCTGCGAATCGCTGCCGATAATCTCTGCGGTCAGTTCACGGCGATCGTTGAAGCGCACCAGCACTTCGTCGGCCTCCGCAACAACGTGGGCGTTGGTCAGAATATAACCGTCTTCGCTGATAACAAAGCCCGATCCCAGCGATTGGCGCTCCTGCTGATGGTTACGCTCATCGCCTTGCGGTGCGGGAACACGGTCACCAAACCGGTCACCAAAAAAGTGGCGAAATATCTCGGGGATGTCCTGACCGTCAAAGCCGTGCAGCGGCGACACGCCGCGCCGCTCAACCGTACGACTGGTAGATATGTTCACCACGCCCGGCGCGGCTTGCTTGACCAGCTGGGTAAAGTCCGGCAGATCGCGCGCCTGGGCGGCGCTGCCAATCACACACACAAACAACACGCATAGCCACAGCGTGGAAGGAAAAATAAAGCGCTTCATGCAAGAGCTCCTTGGGTAACGTCACACTGACCCGAAGCGGGCAGCAGTGTTCTGCAAAGCGTCAAAAAATCGCTATTTGTCAGCATAAGTGACGGAACGGGCGATACGACCGAGTAGCTCAGGCGGCACTTCGCCAATGGCGATGACCTGCCAAGGTTCAGGCGTCTGATGGCGTTCAACGGCAATAGCCGAGACGCCCAGCTTGTGTACGCCGGTGGCAAGCTCGGTGGATACCGTTGGCGATTCCACAAAGACGCTGACGGTGGCCAGCCCGTCGCTATAAAGCCGCTGGGTGCGGCCGCGTGATGCTTGCTGGATGGCGCCCGGCTGGGGCTCCATGCCGACGGGCAGCCAGCCCACCTGCCAGTCGGGATCGCCCGTGCTTTCGGGCCGGGATACCACCACATCATCCGGGTAGCGTTCGGGCGTTTGCAGCCTGGTTATCTGAAACGTTTCCAGAATAGCGCCGTCGGAATCGCGCAGCACGTGCTTGAGCAACAGCCCGGTCGTTTGGTCAAGCCACCACTGATGGCGGTAGCGATCGTCTTTTTTCGGCGTGAAGGTGAGCTGCACGGCGTCGCGATCGGCGACGCGCTTGTCGGCTTCAAGCGTAATATCATAGACCGAGGCCACATGCTCGCCCCAGCGCTCGGGCATGGAGGCGGGATCTGTCGGGTTCGTATCGGCAGAGCCGGTGCCGGAGGGAGCTTTGGCGTCAAGCCAGCCCCAGTGGCCTACCTGCGCACGGCGTTCAACGTTGACCGACGGGCCATCAAGGTGCTGGACCACCTGCTGACGAACGCCGTCTTTGATGCGGTGTGATAGCGCCAAGGTACGCACATTGAAGGTATCAATCGCCACGGCCCGCGCCTGAAAGCTATAGCAGTGGCTCGCCCAGAGGCTATAGCTCAGCCACTGAACGGGCGATTGCGGCGTGTCATCGTCAAGCGTGCTGCAACTCAGCGTTGTCTCGGCGCCGGTCATTTTCGGCTGCTGCGCCGCCACGCCGGGCGCGGCAAGTGCGGCGAGCGCCAGCACCAGCACCAGCGTCAGGCTGGCGGCTTGTTTGCATAGCGTTCTTCGCATTGCCGGTTAGCGCCCCAGTGCATCGGACATTGCCGACGAGCGCGTTAGCGGCAGCCAGCTGTCGCTATTGCTGTAAGCCGCGCCGTGGGCATGCTGCTGCAGGTAGGACTGCAGCAAGCGCACCTGGTCGCTACCCATCGGGGCTGCCTGCTGAGAGGCACCAGACCGCCCCGTGGGCGATGCTAAGCCGCTATCGCTGACGGTCATCAGGCCTGAGCGCTGTGTTTCACCGCGTAGCCGAAACGGCGTTGGCTCAAACATCGGCACGCCGCCCCCCGACGTCGCACTGCCGGAAGCAGCCAAGCTTGCCGGCTGTGCAAGTGACGCATCAACGTCAGTGTTCAGGCCATTTACATCAGCCAGCTCGCCGACGGCATTGGGCGTGCCGACCGATTCACCGCCGACTGATCCACCAAAGTACTGCACGCCGGTAATCACCATCAGCGAGACGGCAGCAGCCACGCCGGCGCCGCGCATCAGGGACACCCGCGACGTTTTGGCCGGCCGCGTCGTCGCCTGATCGGCGCCAACGGCAACCGGGATTGGCTCTTCGCTCAGGCGTGCCATGATGCCAGCAGAAAGATCCACGCTTGTATCCACGCCGCGCTCGCGCTGCATTACGCTGCGCGCCAGATGATAGCGACGCCATGTATCTGCTGCGTCGGAATCATCGGGGAGTGCTTTCAACACTCGGCGCAGTTCAAGCTCTTCACTCTCACCGTCCATTAACGCAGAAAGTGTTTCCCGTGTGTTTTGACTCATGCTTCACACCCTCACACTGATTTGAGAAAGCCGGCGCCAGATAAGGACTCGCTGACTTTTACCGCCCGAGCCGCGCTATCGCGCTGGCCTAGACGTATGACGCTGACAGGCGACAACAGTTCAGAAACCAAGCACAAACGGTAACGCTTTGTTGATGTCGTGCTGCGCCTTGCAACGTCATAGACCGCTAAACGTCACGACTGTTCCGTGCCGTGGTCATTAACGGGCGAATATGTTGATCCACCGCCTCGCGAGCGCGAAAAATACGCGAACGCACGGTGCCGACCGGGCACTGCATGATCTGGGCAATATCTTCATAGGCCAGGCCGTCGAACTCGCGTAGCGTAATCGCCGTACGCAGGTCATCCGGCAGCTTCTCGATCGCCTGAAAAATCGCCGCCTCAAGCTGGTCGCGGGCAATCGCTGCCTCGGGCGATTCGCTATCGGCCAGGCGTCCACTCTGGTCAACGATTTCTGCATCGACAATATCCACATCGCTGCCCGGCGGCCTGCGCGCCCGAGACACCAGGTGGTTCTTGGCCGTGTTGATGGCGATACGATACATCCAGGTATAAAACGCGCTTTCAGCGCGAAAGCTGCCCAGCGCCCGGTAGGCTTTGATAAAGGCTTCCTGCGCCACATCCTGCACTTCAGCGTGATCGTGTACGTAGCGGCCAATCAGGCCGAGTATCTTGTGCTGGTATTTTTTCACCAGCAGGTCAAACGCATAGGTCTCGCCTTTTTGGGCACGTTCAACAAGCTGCTGATCAGTTTCCCGAGTGCCCATTCACACGCTCCTCAAGCTCGCACGGCCGGCGTTGCGACCCATTGTATCAAGCCCCCTTGCGCGGGCGGTATTCACGGCAAAAAGCATAGTGTCCCTTGGGCTATTTTCATTTCAACATGACCTTATTTACATGGCGTGGTACGGCACAGTTTGTCATGAGACAGGTGCCATAACATTCAAGCGCTACGCGAAAGCGCCCGAGTGTTGCGCGTTCCATCCGCCGCATCAAGCACTTAACGCTCGCATGACGCAGCACGTCCGTCGCCTTAACGCCCTGTCAATCGTCTGAAACAATTGATTTTTACCGCTCGGGCAAGCGATAGTAGTGCAACAGACAAGAGTAGTGCCACGTTTCGATCACCGCGCATGCACAGGTAGCAAGATGTCCGAACAACAGGTTAATAACCTCAACGTCCTCGCTCAGGACGTACTTATCACACCGGATGACCTCAAGCGGGACATCCCTCTGACGCAAAAAGCCGAACGCACCGTTATTGAAGGCCGTCAGACTATCCAGAATATTCTCGATGGCAACGACCCGCGCCTGCTGGTCGTGGTCGGCCCCTGCTCAATCCATGACGTCGACGCAGCTCTCGACTACGCCAGACGCCTACGCAAGCTGGCCGATCAGGTCAGCGACAGCCTCTATATCGTGATGCGCGTCTACTTTGAAAAGCCCCGCACCACCGTCGGCTGGAAAGGCCTGATTAATGACCCCCGACTGGACGGTTCGTTCGAAATCGAGGAAGGCCTGAATAAGGCTCGCCGGCTTCTGGTCGAGCTTTCGGAAATAGGCCTGCCGCTGGCCACCGAGGCGCTCGACCCGATTTCGCCACAGTATATTCAGGACTGCATCAGCTGGTCCGCTGTGGGTGCACGTACCACCGAGTCGCAGACTCACCGCGAAATGGCCTCCGGCCTTTCCGGCCCTATCGGGTTTAAAAACGGCACCGACGGCAGCCTTGGGGTGGCCATCAACGCGCTGGAATCCGTCGCCAG
>Ga0307967_1000292_pt1 | contig 35324 bp, 29 predicted proteins | sample OrgLakmetagen648_FD_201828 | JGI IMG/M metagenome (GOLD analysis project Ga0307967, IMG submission 201828) | Saline water microbial communities from Organic Lake, Antarctica - #648 | ecosystem: Environmental > Aquatic > Non-marine Saline and Alkaline > Saline | place: Antarctica: Organic Lake... | reverse complement strand
GCCGTCGTACCGAGGAAAATCTTCCGCATGTGTTATCTCCTTAATTGGGTTGGATCGGTCGTTTACCGTCCAGAAGGTTCTTACACGCGATAGCCTCACGGTCTCAAGGGTAATCCGCGTCCGTTTCCCCGAATGGGATGGCCTTGTTGCCTATCTGCAACACAGCGAATAGCTGGGGAATTTAAAGGGCTAGCGCTGGAAAAGCTCAGGCAGCGCGCCCCGGAACGGCTCGGCGCGGCCAACGGCGCGGGAATTGACCGCCACACGCACCTGGTTGCTGCTGGCGGTTGCGACAGTGCGGCTGGCGGATTGCGGGGTCAAGCAGGCCTGTTCCCAAGGCAAACCAACCCTATCGACCAGTTTTGGGATTTCCTGGGCCGCATCGCCAACCAGGCCTTCATAGGACAATCGGTAGATCCGATTAGGTGCGGTGGTCATCGTCGCTTTGAGCGCCCTTTCCATCGCTTGGTGATAGTGGACGAGGCTATCCGGCTCGCAGGTAATAAGGGATTTCAGGTGAAAGGACTTTGACAAGATAGAGAGCGCATTGTCCGCGAAGCCTCGATCGGTCCACAGGATAAGGGGGCGATCAAACAAGGTTAGGATCAATGGCCAGAAAACCGCATTCAGCATAAACTTGTCGATGAGAACCGGTTTGGTGCCCCCGACCGCATCTATATATTGCTGACGATACTTAGCACGGCTCGCAGGCGATAGGCTGTTGAGCCGCTTCAACCCCTCCGGATAGGGTGCATCGAAGGTGCCCAGGCCAATCGCCTCAGCAATTGTCCCCAAGGCGCGGCTTTCCCCTAGCCCCTGGCAAGCAGAATGGCAGGCCAGGATTTGTTCAACCAATGAGGTGCCGGATCGCGGCAGGCCGACGATAAAGATCGGTGTTGAGGGACCCTCTTCTTCAACAGGCGCAGGTGGCGTCCATTGTTCCAGCGCCGCGACATAGCGATCCATCGCGTCCCGGTCATAGGTCGCACCGCCGCTGCGCAAGGCCGCAGCAAGGCGCGCATTGCCGTCACGATAGGCAAGGCCGGCGTCATGGTGCTGCCCGGCATAGTCCAACAGTTGGCCGAGCGCTAAGGTTGCGCCTGCGCTCATCCGGTTGGCACTGCCTCGTTCCCGTCGAATACGGCGCGCGCATTCTAGGGCCTCGCGCCGCATTTTATCGGGCTTAGCGCTTCGGTCAGCCAATTCATATAACGTTAGGGCGCTCTCCAGCGGTGTCGGATTTTTGCGCACGACCGACAACGCCATGGCAAGGGCCTGATCGACCGCGCCGGTAATGGAATAAAGCCGCACAAATTCTGGACAGACGGGTCCAGACCCATCGCTGGTGGCCTCCCAAGGGGCCAGAATGGCCCGGGCGGCCTCAAAATCGCCTAAGAATATATGAAGTCGGGCGGCCAGCGCGCTTAGATCTTGTGATGCGCCCACGGTCTGCGCGCCCAGCCGGTCCAATTGCGCACTCGCCCCCTCAAGCTGGCCGAGCTCAATCAGCTCCGCGATTAGATTGAAGGCCGCACCGGCATGATTGGGCTGCAGGGCAAGGGCCTTTTGCCAGATCGCCAGGGCGGTATTGCTATTGCCTAGCGCTTGCTCACAACTCGCCAGATTGTTTAGCAGGTCCGGCACATCCGGTTGCTGGGAAAGCAAGGCCTGTAGGGAACCGCGGGCCTCTTCAAAACGTTCAAGATCCATTGCGATGGTGGCGCGCGCGAACAGGCCGGGGGCAGCTTTCGGCGAGGCCTTGGCGACTTGGGTTAAAAATTTATGGGCTGTTTCACGCTGACCCAACCCATGGTGGGCCAGACCGATTAGGTAGAGCACAGGCAGGGGGCTGCCGGATCGCCCGGCGAAGGGCTTTAGCTCCTTCAAGACGCCCTTGAAGTTGCCCGCTCGCAATTTCGGTTCTGCGCGGGCAAGCGCGCGTTCCACAGGCGAGGTCATGATCGGCACCGGTTCCGTCTTGTGAGTGATGAGGCTTGCAAGTGATGAGGAAAAGTCCATGCGCATGCTAATGCACGCCTCGTGGATCGTTCTATCGCACAGACCATGAAATTTGCCCAGTGCCAACCTATGCCCCACATTAAAGGCCGAAGGATATGCAAGCGCCGGAGGATATGCGTATGTCTGAGACATCAAGCGAAAGCGCCGTTGAGCGACTGGGCACCGTGCGGGAAAAAATCGCCGCCGCCACCGCGCAGGCCGACCGGCCTGACGGGTCGGTGACCCTGGTTGCCGTCAGCAAAACCTTCCCCGCAGAGTCGGTCCGCCCGGTTTTAGAAGCCGGCCACCGAACCTTTGGGGAGAATAAGGTGCAAGAAGGCACCGGCAAATGGTCGGCTTTGCGCGCTGATTTCCCGGATGTACGGGTGCATCTGATCGGGCCGCTGCAATCCAATAAGGTGAAAGAGGCAGTGTCGGCCTTCGATGTTATAGAGACGGTGGATCGCGACAAGATCGCCCGTCGGATCGCTAGTGAAATCGCCGATCAGGGGCGGGCGGTCGATATCTTTGTCCAAATCAATACCGGTGAGGAGCCGCAGAAAGCCGGCGTCTTACCTCGTGAGGCCGACGCCTTTATCGCACAATGCCGCGAGACGCACGGCCTGCCCGTCGCAGGCTTGATGTGCATTCCCCCAGCGGATCAAGAGCCTGCACCGCATTTCGCGCTGTTGGCCAAAATCGCCGCGCGAAACGACATCGACCAGTTGAGCATGGGGATGAGTGCGGATTATGAGATCGCGATCGACTTCGGCGCGACCTTCGTGCGCGTCGGGTCCGCCATCTTTGGCCCCCGGGATTATCCGACCGCCTAATTCGATTCCCCGGGCGATTCCCCGGGTGATTCCCAGGGCGACTTCTAGGGCGCTTCTGATCCGATATGAAGCGCCGATTGCGGATGGATTTGTTCCAGCAGCATCAATAAATCTGGCAGGGCAAGCGCGACGCAGCCTTCGGTGGGGGCATAGTTGGGGCGCGCCACATGCAGGAAGATCGCGCTGCCGCGTCCCGCTTCCGGCGGATCGTCATTATAGCCCAGGATCGCAATCAGGTCATAGACCCCATCATCGCGCCACAGGGCTTCATGGCTTGCCGCATAGGGCCGCGTTATGGGTTGATTGTAGTTCGGATCCGCCGGGTCGTCGCACCAGCCGTCATCCTCTCCGATCGGCGCGAGGGACAAGCGCGTGCGCGGCTTTATCAGCCGATCCGGGCGGTACAGCACCCGGCGTATTTCCCATACGCCTGCGGGTGTGACCCCATCGCCTTCATGTTTTTCCCCACGGATTCCACCCCGGCCAAGGGCGCATTCCACCCGATGGCCGTCCGGCATCTCCAAGCCTTGTTCGCTCACTCTGATACGCATGATGGGGAAAATGTAATAGGCCAAGGCCGATGCGCCAAGGCCAATGCGCCAAGGGCAGGCGGCGACTTTTTATAAGGCTTAAACAGAGCTACTGCGCTTTTTTCAGCGCTTCATATTTGGCCAGCGCTTCCATCATGGCTTCTGGGACCTGGCGGGGGGCCACGGCTGCGGGTTCTATGGCGGCACTAGACGTCTGGTTGGGGGCCGGTTGGGGGGCTGCATTGGGTGCTGGGATTTGAGGCGCGGCGCTGTCTTGGGCCATCGACATCAGGGCGCGCGCGGCAGCGGGGCTTAGGCTGGTCGGGCCGGCGGCGCGGGGGGCGGGGGTCGCCGATTGCTGATTGGCCTGTATGGGGGCCTGGGTTGGGGCCTGGGTTGGGGCCTGGGTTGGGGCCTGATTAGCCTGCACCGCCGCCGCCTCGGCAGCGACCGCCGACCCGCCACTGGGTTGGATGAAGGCAGAGGGTCGGATGCCCGCCCCCCCGCCGGTTCCCCGACCGGTGCCTGTCCGCGCCCCGATCTTGCCGGCCTGCAGGGCGGCTGCCTGGGCCTCCGCTGGGTCGGCGCTTTGGGTGGGCACAGTGTTGGAGGCGCGGTTGCGCATGGATAAAAAGAAATCCGTCGGTGTGGCAGGAACGGCGGGCGAAGCAGGCTGCGCAGCAGAAGAGCCTGCTTGGGCCCCCAGATCTGCGACCTGCTGGGGGGCGACCTGCTGGGGGGCGACCTGCTGGGGGGCCCCCTGTTGAGAAGCCCCCTGGGCGTTGGCCCCGGCCAGCGCGGTTCCGCTATCCTGCTCCGGCGTGCTGTCCCCGAATAGGCCAGCCAGTGCACGCTGGCCGATGTCCTTGCCGGTACTTTCCACCGACCCGGCATCAACTGCCGCGCCAATTAAACCGATCACGCCGCCGAATAATGAACCGCCCGCCAAGCGCGCACCGGTAGAAATCTCATCCCCGGTTAATTCCCGGTAGATAGTTGAGACGATCGGCACATGATGCAGCGGGTTCAAGCTATCCAAAACATCATCAAAGCTTAGCCCATCTGCGCCGAAGATATTATCGTACTGGGCGACCTGCGGGCGATCATTGATGCCGATCGCGCCGTGTGAGGGAGACCCGTGTGAGGGAGAACTGTGCGGGGGCGCAGATGTGGGATTGGTGGCGGGGCGCGCTTCCGTGGTGGCTGATTTCGGGGCGGCTGATTTCGGGGCGCTTTGGGAGGGTTGGAGGGGGGGCTGGGACTCTTGAACGCGGGCGGCCATGCGGACGCCGTCACTCAACGCGCCTGGATGGCGTCGATCAGGTGTCATCATGGACCAAGCCGGTGGGGCGGCTGGTTGTGTGGCCGCGTTCGGGCCCAGATTAACGCTCATGCTCGCTCTCCCTCGTCTACCCCTATTTCGTAATCAAGATTCGTGCCAGGATTGGGGGTCTTAGCGCCGTAACCGCAATTAGGGCCCCTGTTTTCCAGAATTTTGTGGACAGCGGGTCGTTCGGCGGTGTCATTTCAGGGGTCGACGATTGCTTAGCGGTGAAAACTGGGCGATAGACGAACCGCAACGGGGTGCGTGTGCCCCACCGTCATTCGGGAGACGAGGATGAGTGATAAGAAAATCCTGATCGTGGATGATGACGAGGCGTTGCGTACCTCCCTGGCAGAGCAACTTCAGCTTTATGAAGAGTTCGAGACCAACGAGCGCGCCACAGCTGCCGAGGCGATCGAGACCGCGAAAGAAGCGCATTACGATGCCATCCTGCTGGATGTCGGCCTGCCCGATATGGATGGGCGAGAGGCTTGCCGCGTGCTGCGCCGCGCGGGGGTAAAATGCCCGATTATCATGCTGACGGCCCATGATTCCGACAGTGATACGATTCTGGGCCTGGATGCCGGGGCCAATGACTACATCACCAAGCCATTTCGGCTGAATGTGCTGTTGGCGCGTCTGCGCGCGCAATTGCGCCAGCATGAACAATCCGAAGACGCTGTCTTCACCATCGGTCCCTATAGCTTCAGGCCGGCGGCGAAATTAATGCTGATTGAGGAAAGTGGCCAAAAGGTCCGCCTGACGGAAAAAGAAACCGCCATCCTGAAATACCTCTACCGCGCCGGGGAAAAGGTTATTTCCCGCGATGTGCTGTTGGGGGAAGTGTGGGGCTATAATGCCGGCGTTACCACGCACACACTGGAAACCCACGTTTATCGGCTGCGTCAAAAGATTGAAGCCGACCCGTCCAACGCCGTCATTTTGGTGACGGAAACGGGTGGCTATAAGCTGGTGCCTTAAGGGGTGGGGCGAAGGTGGCGCACCAGCATTCCTGCCACAAGCGCACTGCCCCCGCTCGCCAGCGCAATCGCCGCGCTGGCAGCGCCCCATCCACCATCCCAGGCGATGAAAACCCCGCTTTCTATCAGCCCCGCGATCATCAGAGGGCCGGTCAAAACGCCTAAATTCCGCCCCGTCATCAAAATTCCGAAGGCACCGGCCCCGGTTTGTGCACCCCCTAGAATTGCGGCCGGTAGCCCGTAAAGACAGGCCGGCGTCAGTCCCGCCAAGGCGCCATAGACCGTTAGCGCGACAATCCCGGCCACCGGGTGCTCTGCGATGGGAAAGGCGGAGACGATGGCGAACAGGGCGGCCTGGCCCAACAAAACCAGGCTCAGCAGCAGGGTAAGCGGCACGCCGCGTCGCAGAATGGGGATGGTGACCAGATTAAAAAGCGCGATCATCGCGATCGGCAGCGCAAACAGGCGCGCCGTCACCACCCCGTCGACCCCATGCCATTCCCGCAAATAGGTCGGCAGCCAGGTCAGCAGCGCCATATTCTGCGCCGTCCATAGGAAAAAACAGGCCCCCGCCAGAATCAGCGCCCACCGGCTGGCCGGATCCGGGGCCACCCCGCCGCGATGGGCGACCGGCATTTTTAAATCAACCGATGAGCCGGGCCGCCCCACGCGGCGGATCGCCAGCAACAGGATCAAACCAAAGGCAATCCCCACCCAAAAGACGGCGGGCCAGACGGCTTCGCCCGGCTTGACCAAATCGCTGACCTCGACCACCCCGGTGGCCAACAATCCACCAAGCGGAATCCAGGTCGCCGCCAAGGCGGCTGCCACTGGCAAATGGTCGGGCCCGGCATTGTGCGTCATCAGCGTCGGTCCCGCCACGGCCAGGATGGCCATCGCCACCCCTTCAAGCGCGCGACCCCCCAGCACAATCCAGCCATTTTCCGGCATGGCCAGGATAATCAGCGCGCCGGTGATGGCCAACGCGATGGCACCGACCAAAAATTTGGCGGTGCCGTGGGTTTGCATCATGCGCCCCAGGCTGAACGACAGCGTCAACCCCGCCAGCGCAAAGATCGACATGAAGCCGCCGGCCAACAGCTTTGGATAGCCGTAGCGCTCCAACATCTCCGGCAGCACGGGCGGGAGTTTCAACTGTTGATAGGCGCCGAAGACCGCGACCGCCAAGCCAAAGGCAAGGCCTGCCCAAACGGTCCGGCCGGGAGGATGTGCCATGAATGCCTCTATCGCGATTGGGTGGGGGCGGGTGGAATCGTCACTTTTGCAGGTCGCTTGCCTCTTTGTCGGTCGAATGGATGAACGCCGCAATTGGCTTTCCCGTCAAGCGGCTATAGCATCATAGATTGGGACTATGAAATGGGGCGGATAGGGTGACTCAGCAGGCGGACCAAAAGACGGGACCACACTTCACGGTGAGATTCTGGGGCACGCGCGGCAGCATTGCCTGCGCCGGGCCAGAGACGCTGCGCTATGGCGGCAACACCTCTTGCATTGAGGTGAATTGCGGATCGCGCCGGCTGATTTTCGATGGCGGAACGGGCTTGCGTCTCCTGGGCAAGCAAATGGCCGGGGAGGGCCCGCAGGAGGTCGATCTTTTTCTGACCCACACGCATCTGGACCATATCATCGGCCTGCCCTTTTTCGCGCCGTTTCATATCCCCGGCTTTGAGCCTCGGCTTTGGGCCGGGCATCTGCTGCCCGACCGCACCCTGCACGGGACCCTAAGCGATATGATGCAGGCCCCGCTTTTCCCGGTCCCGCCGGAGACGTTTCGCGCCAATGTCTCCTTCAATGATTTCGAATCCGGTGAAACCTTACGCCCCAGCGATGAGATCACCCTGAAGACCGCGCCCTTGAACCACCCCAACGGGGCGGTCGGCTATCGCATCGAATTCGACGGACGGGCGATCTGCTACATCACCGATACCGAGCATATGGAGGGCGAGCGTGATGCCACGGTGGTCGAGCTGGTGCGCGACGCCGACATCATGATCTATGACGCCACCTACACGGAAGCGGAATATCCCCGCTTCGTCGGTTTCGGCCACTCCACATGGGAAGAAGCCTGCCGTGTGGCGGATGCCGCCGGGGTTAAGCAGTTGGTATTGTTCCATCATGACCCCAATCATAATGACGAGGCGATGGACGAAATCGCCCAGGCCGCCGACGCGGTGCGGCCCGGCACCTTGACTGCGCGCGAAGGCATGGTGCTGGAGGCATGATGGGCCTCCCCCCGGGCACACCGGCGCGCAAGCGGTTGCGCCGGCTGATGATGGGTTTGGCAACGCTGTTTGGGTTGGCGCCGCGCGGGTGGTTCATCCCCTATCGCTATGCCGGTACACCGGTGCCGCCGGCCTCCTACCCCGCCCTCGATCCGCTTTTCCAGGATGCCTTGTCCGATATGCGCGCGCTTTTGCGCGATGCGGAGATCCACGCCCCCGCCTTTGCGCGGTTCCAAAATGCCGAACCGCCATTGCCGCGCTGGCAGCAGGATTGGTATCCCCGGCTTGATGGGCTGGCGGGCTATAGCTTGGTGCACCGCCTGCGCCCAAAGCGCTTGGTGGAGGTCGGGTCCGGCCATTCCACCCGCTTCTTCTCCGCCGCCGTAACAGATGCTGGGGTGACTTGCGTAATCACCGCAATTGATCCGGCGCCGCGCGCGGACTTATCGCGGCTGGCCGGTGTCAGTTTGCATCAATCGGTCGTGCAGGATGCCGACCCCGCCCTGTTCGAGGCGCTTGAGGCCGGCGATATCCTGGCGATCGATTCCAGCCACATCGCCATGCCGGGATCGGACGTCGATTGGCTGGTCGGGCGCGTGCTGCCAACTCTGCCGGTCGGTGTAATCCTGGCGGTGCATGATATTTTCTTGCCCGATGGCTACCCCGAAAGCTGGGCATGGCGCGGCTATAACGAACAGGCGATCTTTGCGGCGTTGTTGGCCGGGGGCGGATGGCGCGTTTTGTGGAGCAGCCATGTCGCCGCCACCCACCTGAAGCCGGAGATTGCAGGCGGCGTCGCGGGAACCTTGCCGTTGACGGAAGGCGTCGACGAAGGCGCATTGTGGCTGGAGCGGGTAAGCACGCCCTGAGGCCGTTTCCCGCCCTGGTCGAGAGAACGTGATCACGCTTGCGCGATTTGTGGTGGGACGAGGCGCCCGTAACCGGGCATATAGATAAGCCATGAAACACATCTTAAAATCTATCCTGATGATCGATGACGGCGCTGCCGAATTGCCGGAGCGTGCGCGGGCTGCCGTGCAAGCCCAAGAAGATGCCAGCGAACGGCTGATCGGCTGGATTCAGCTGGGCGTCGTTGTCACCTTTGGCACCCTCTACCTCATTGCGCCCACCACGGATATCATGAGCGAGTTCGACTCCCTCGTGCCTGTGGCGCTGGCGCTTTACTTCCTTTTCACCATCGGGCGTTTGATCCTTAGCTATCGGTATCATTTGCCGGATTGGTATTTGGGCCTCTCGGGCTTTAGCGATTTGGCGCTGCTGCTAACGCTTATATGGTCGTTTCACTTGCAATATGAACAGCCGCCGCCCTTCTATCTGAAGGCGCCGACGATGCTTTATCTGTTTATTTTCATCGCGCTGCGCGCCTTGCGCTTTGATCCCCGTTACGTGCTGCGAACCGGGATTGCGGCGGCCATTGGGTGGGGCTGCTTGGTCGCCTACGCGCTGATAGAAAAAGACGGCAGCATGCCGGTAACGCGCGATTATGTGGAGTACCTGACCTCCAACACGGTTTTGTTGGGGGGTGAGTTCGATAAGATCATCACCATCCTTTTGGTGACCGTGATTTTGACCGTGGCCTTGATGCGCGGGCGTGGCTTGTTGCTGCGCGCGATGGCGGAAGAAAGCGCGCGCTATGAGTTATCGCGCTATTTCCCGCCGGAAGTCGCCGCGCGCATTACGGCGGCGGACGGAAAGGTGGCAGCCGGCGCGGCGGACCAGGTGCGCGCCTCCGTGCTGAATGTCGATATCCGGGGCTTTACGCCGTTGTCGGAAAGCCTGCCGGCGCCAGAGATGATCGGCCTTTTAAACGACTATCAGGACCGCATGGCCGGCGTGATCGAAGCCCATGGCGGCACGGTCGACCGGGTCTTTGGCGATGGTGTTCTGGCGACCTTTGGGGCGTCCAAGACGCTTGAAAATTATGCGGCCCGTTCGCTGGACGCGGCCCAGGCAATCCTGCACACGCTGGATGAGTGGAATGCAGAGCGCGCCGCAGGGGGCCAAGAGCCGATCCGTGTCGGCGTCGCGATTGCCACCGGCGATCTGACGGTTGGTGCCATCGGGCGGGGCGAACGGCTGGATTACACGCTTGTGGGGGAGGCAGTTAATCTTTCCGCCAAGTTGGAAAAGCACACCAAGATAGAGGCCTGCCGAGCGCTGTGCGATGGGGAGACCCTAAAGACCGCCCGCGCCCAAGGCTGGCAAGGAACCGTCGCGCGCGACTGCCTCGCCAGCGCGGTTGCCGGCGTCGATCGCCCGCTCGATCTGGCGGTTTTGGCTTAAGCTCTCTACGCGCCTACTTATAAGGATCGGCTGCGTCGCGCAGGCCGTCGCCCAGGAACTGGAAGGCCAGGACGACGAAGATGACAGGCAGCGCCGGGTAGAGCAGCCAGGGGGTGTTGACGATGGCGTTGAAATTCTGCGCCTCATTCAACAACACGCCCCAGCTGGTGATGGGTGGGCGCAGGCCAAGGCCTAGGAAGCTCAGTGCCGTTTCGCCTAAGATCATGGCGGGGATTGTTAGGGTGGCGCTGGCGATAAGGTGGCTGGAAAAGCTGGGCAGCAGGTGACGTCCGATGATGCGCTTTGGCTTGGCACCCATAAGTTCGGCGGCGATGACGAAATCTTCTTCGCGCAAGGCCAGCAATTTTGATCGCACGGCACGCGCCAGCCCCGGCCAATCCAACAGCCCCAGGATCACCGATATTCCCATGAACACCACCACCGGCGACCAATTGACCGGCATTGCCGCCGACAACGCCATCCACAGCGGTAGCGAGGGGAAGGAGCGCACGATTTCGATCACGCGCTGCACGGCTGAATCCATCAGCCCGCCGTAATAGCCGGCCAATCCCCCTAAGAATATCCCCAGCACAAAGGAAATCGTCACCCCGATCAGCCCGACGGTCAGCGATATCCGCGCGCCTTGGATGATGCGGCTTAGCATATCCCGGCCCAACCGGTCTGTGCCCAGCCAGAAGAAATAGCCCCCCGGCGCAGGGCACACCAAATGGAAGCTGCCGGGAATGGCATTCCAGAATTCGTAACCGGCGCCCGGGTAATCCCGCCCGACGCAGAAGAACCGCAGCGGCATCACATCGCCTCGGTCGATGTCATAGCGCCAGCTCATGGTTTCCATATCCAGACTGACATCATAGCCATATACGAAGGGGCCGATCAGTTCCCCCTCATGGGTCCAGTGAATATCTTGCGGCGGGGCCTTCAGATAGTCGGTGTTGCGATGGTTGAAGTTCACCGGCGCCAGCACTTCGGAAATAATGACCGAGCCATAGACCAACAGCAGAAAAATCCCGCTGATGACGGCCAGCCGGTGTTTTTTGAACTTCAGCCACATCAAGCGCCATTGGCTGGAGAGGTAATAGCGCTCCTGCTCCGGCGTCAGGGTGACCGCGGCGTGCGGGTCGAAGGGCCCGTCATTCACATAATGCGCAAGCGGGGCGTCGCTGCCGGCGGGGATTTGGTGCTTATTATCGCTCATCGTGCAGACTCCGCGCCCAGCCGAATGCGGGGATCAAGCACCGCCAAGGCCAAATCGGACACAAGATTGCCCACCACCGTCAGCATCGCCAGCGCCATCAGGAAGGAGCCTGCCAGATACATATCCTGGCTTTGCAACGCGCCTAAAAGCATTGGCCCCGTGGTCTCCAGGCTTAACACAACCGAGACGATGGCCGCGCCGGAGATGATTTCCGGCAACAGATTGCCGATATCCGCGATGAAGGGGTTCAGCGCCATGCGCAGCGGATATTTCACCAGCAATTTGCCCGGCGCCACGCCTTTGGCCTTGGCCGTGGTGACATATTGCTTATGCAGCTCATCCAACAGGTTGGCGCGCAGGCGTCGGATCATGCCGGCGGTCCCGGCGGTGCCGATCACGATCACCGGCACCCACAGATGGCCTAAGATATTGACGAATTTTTCCCAACTGAACGGCGCATCGCGAAGCTCCGGATCCACTAGGCCGCCGATGGAGACCCCGAACCACTGATTGGCGAAATACATCAAGATCAGCGCCAGCAGGAAATTCGGCGTCGCCAAGCCGATGAAGCCAACGAAGGTTAGCGTATAGTCGCCCAGCGAATATTGCCGCACGGCCGAATAAACCCCGATCGGGAAGCTGACCAGATAGACGAACAGGATGGTCGAGAAGGAGACCAGCACGGTCAGGAACACCCGGTCGCCGACCACGTCCGCTACCGGCAGCTCATATTCAAAGCTGTAGCCCATATTGCCTTGCAGCAGGCCCCAGAACCAGACGCCGAACTGCTTCCACATCGGCTCGCCCAGGCCGTATTCTTCGCGGTAGAAGGCGATCCGCTCCTGGCTGACAGTCTCGCCCTGGCTTTGCAGCTCGGCCACAAGGGTTTCCAGATAGTCGCCAGGCGGCAACTGAATGATGATGAAGACCAACACGCTGATCACCAACAGCGTCGGTATCATCACCAGCAAGCGCCGCGCGATATAATCAAGCATTGAACCCTGGTCCCACCCTGTAGCGTGTTAACATCGCGGCGCTTCTCACCCTTGATCTCCGCCACGTAGCCCGGCGGTTTCCTTGCGCGCTGGATCCCACCAGAACCCGTCCATGCCGTATAGCCCGAAATGCGCACCGGGGTCCCAATTCCAAATCCCCTCCACCGGCACATTCTGAAGTCCGTCGGCGACCGCAATCGGTTGCAGCACGCCCGCGACCAGGCCGATGGTGAAGACATTGTCGGAATGGATGCGCAGCATTTCTTGCCAGATTGCCTGACGCTCCGCCTTGCCCTCAGCGCCATACCAGCGGTTCAAAAGATCCACCAGATGCTTGCCGATCGCCATGTCGGGGGGGCTGCCGGCATTGCCGTTGGTTTCGAAATATTGGCCCCAATCGGACCACTGATACTGAACCTGATGGATCGGCGCCAAGCCGTCCGGCGTCATGTCGGCGGTGGCGATGCCGTTTTCCATGCCGGATGCGATCGCCATTTGCGTCTCGCCCGCATAAATCCGGCGGCGCATGCTTTCCAAATTCATCGGCTTGATGAACAGGCGAATGCCGATCTCGTACCAGCGGTCCTTGATCAGCTGCAAGACGTCGGTCTCTTCGGTGGTGGTGCCCGCCGTCTCGACGATGATTTCAATCAGATCGCCGTTGGGATAGGTGCGCATGCCGCCCAGCCCGGCGCGGGTCAGGCCCATTTCATCCAGCAGCGCGTTGGCGGCATCGATGTCGAAGCCGGTCCAATTCTTGCGATATTCGGGCTTATAAAGCGGGCTTTCGGGCAAGACCGTGTTCTGGCCTTCCACGGCCAGACCGTAATAGATCACCCGATTGATTTCATAGCGGTTGGTCGCAAGGCTAAGCGCTTGGCGGAAGCGGGCATCGCGCACCAACTCGCGATAGCGCGCATCCTTGTGCGTCAGGTTTGGGAACAGCGCCAGATGCGCCCCCTTGGCGATGCGCCATAGGTGGGTGTCGTAGCCGACCTCTTCCTCATTGCGCTTTAGAAGCGTGTAGTCGTCGAAGCTTAAATAGCGCCCCTGCAAATCCACGTCCCCGGTCGCGACCTTGCCGGGGATCAGCTTTGATTCGGATGTGTCGAAGATGACGCGGTCGGCATAGGGCAGTTGCCGGCCGTTCTTGTCGATCTTGTGATAATAGGGATTGCGCTGGAAAATCAGCCGCTTGGCGGGTTGCTCTGTGATCGGGTACCAGGGCTGCAAGACCGGCAAGCCGGGATTATCCATCCGATAGAGCCGACCGTTTTTGGTGTGAAGGGCTGCCCAACTGCGTTGGCCGCTTGCTTCCACCAGGGCGTCCAAGCGCTCGGCGTCGGCATATTTCGCGTGGAACTGCTTCATATAATGCGCCGGCGCATACAGATATTCGGGCCGCGCATTGGCCAGACCGGGCAGGAAATCTGGGTGCGGATAGGGCCAGGCGAAGCGGATTGTCGTCTCGTCGATGATGGTGACGTCGGGAAACTCGCCCCGCACTTTCAGGAAGGTCGGCGGGCCGACGGGATAAAGATCCTCGTTATGCGCCACATCTTCCCAGAAATAGCGGAAATCTTCCGTCGTAAAGGGTGCGCCGTCCGACCAGCGATGGCCTTCGCGTAAGTGCAGGGTGAAGACGCGGTCGCGCTCCACCTCCACACGCTCCAAAATATCGGGGCGAAGCTCTAGATCGCGGTCGTATTTTACCAGCCGGGCATAGCCATAAACGGTCAACTGGCGGGAATCCTTGGCGCGCTTCATCAACATGCGGATATCCCCGCCATGCTGGCCGGGCTTTTGGCCGCGCGCTTCAAAATCAACGATTGAGGGGGTGCGGGGCAGGCGCTCCGAGGCCGCCTCCATCTCGCCGGCCGCGACGGCGTCCGCGAAATAGGGCACAGGCTCCAGTGGCGGCAGGATTTGCGCGCCCGCGGGCGTCATCCACCCGCCAAACGATAGGGTTAAGGCGCCGAGCGTAGCTGCGATCCGCATCACGCCACCTCCCCTTTTGCATGATCGGGGACTTTGCGCACGAAATGCCCGTCCGCCACCTCCACCAAGGTCGGCTTATTGTCGCCGTCTCTGGTATAGGGCAGCGGCCAGGCCGCTGGGTCGGAGGCGCGCGCGTTCATCAAATGCGTGAAATCCAGCGGCCGGTCCGGGTTCGGTTCCGGCACCGCCGTCAACAGCGCCTTGGTATAGGGATGCTGGGGATCGCGGAATAGCTGATCGCGCGGCGCCATTTCGACCAACCGGCCTTGGCACATGACCGCGATACGATCGGCGATGTAATCGACCACCGCCAGATTGTGGCTGATGAAGAGGAACGTCAGGCCAAGCTCACGTTGTAAATCCTTCAGCAGGTTTAGAATCTGGGCCTGGATGGAAACATCCAGCGCCGAAACCGGCTCGTCACAAATCAGGATTTCCGGGCGCAGGGCCAGCGCGCGCGCAATGCCGATGCGTTGGCGCTGCCCGCCGGAAAAGCTGTGGGGATAGCGGTTAAGGTGGCGCGTATCCAAGCCCACCAGCGACATCAATTCGCGCGCGAAGGCCTGACGCTCCGCCTTGGTGCCGACCTCGTGGATGTCCAACGGCTCGGTCACGATATCCAGCACCGTCATGCGCGGATCCAGGCTTGAGAAAGGATCCTGGAAAATGAACTGCATGGTCCGGCGGAAGGCCTTCAACGCATCGCCGTCCAGTGCCAGCACATCCGTTTCATCGCGTCCATCGCAGAAGGTGACGCTGCCGGTATCGGGCCTCAGCGCCCGCATCAGCATCTTGCTGACCGTGGTTTTGCCGCAGCCGCTTTCGCCCACCAGCCCTAAACATTCGCCACGCTTTAATTGGAACGAGACACCGTCGACCGCGATCACCTGATTTTTGGCACTGCCTGCGCGGCTGAAAAATCCGCTTTTACGGATGGTGAAGGTCTTGGTCAGATCACGCACATCCAGGATGGGGCGCGATAGATCGGCCCCCTCCGGCGGCGTGATGCGGCGCGTTTTCAGGGTGTCGGTGCTGGGCGTGATCTCCCGGATCGGCACCAGACGCTCGTTCGGCTTCATGTCGAAGCGCGGCACCGCGCGCAGCAAGGCCTTTAGATAGGGGTGTTGGGGGTCGCGGAAAATTTGATCCAGCGTCCCATGCTCCATTACCTCGCCGTGGTACATCACCACGATTTCTTCCGCGACATTGGCGACCACGCCCAAATCGTGGGTGATCATCAAGACGGCCATCCCAAGCTCTTTCTGCAAATCCTGAATAAGCTTCAAGATCTGCGCTTGGATGGTGACGTCCAGCGCCGTCGTCGGCTCGTCTGCAATCAAAAGGGCCGGGTGACACACCAGCGCCATGGCGATCATAGCACGTTGGCGCAGGCCCCCCGACAGCTCAAACGGATAGGTGCGCAGCGCGCGTTGCGGGTCGGGGAAACCGACCATGCGCAAGATTTCGCGCACCAAGTCTTCTACTTCCGCCGCACTGCCGCCGCGATGAAGTTCCACCGCCTCGCCGATCTGATTGCCGATCGTGTGCAGCGGCGACAGCGATGTCATGGGTTCTTGGAAAATGATCGAAATGCGCCCGCCGCGTATCGCGCGCATGGCCTCGCCATTGCGGTCCAGGGCGGCTAGGTCGACCGGGGCCGCGTCAGGGCTTTTGGCGGGATCGCGGAAAAGGATTTCGCCGCTTGTGATCTGGGCTGCCTTGGGCAAAATCCCCATGATCGCTTGGCTAACCACCGATTTTCCGGAGCCGCTTTCGCCGACTAGCGCCACGGTGCCGCCTTGGGGCACCCGGAAATTGATACCCCGCACAGCCTCAAGCGCGCCCGCTTCCAATTGGAAAGCGATGCGCAAGTCGCGCACTTCCAGAAGATTGGCCGTCATGTTTCGCCCGGTCCCCACTTCAGCGCGCGCCTGCACGCGGGCTCCGTCCCAGTGTTGTCTAGTCGCTAGAGTGCCCCGCTTCATCGGGTAGGCGCAAGGGGGCGCCTGCGCCGGCGAAATTATGCACGGTGGTCTCATCGACATCGACACTGCGCGCGACGGCCACCCCCGCCACGATCGCCAACAGATCATCGAACCCGGTCAGGGTCGATTCAATCGCGATTTTGGTGGATCGACCGGCTTGGTTCTTGCCGCTTAAGGTCAGGACCAGCCAGCCCGCATCCTCGCGCGATCGCCGCGTGGTGTAAAAGCGCAGCTTGATCCGCTCCACCCCCGCCCAGGGCAGGCTTTTGGTGGTAAGTGCCCGCTCTCTCAGCCCGGTCTCGTCGCTTTCCACCACGGTGCGGTAGCGCAGCAGGGTTCGGCCCAGATAAAGCGCGAAAATCACCGCACAGATAATCAACGCGATCTCCACCGCTAATACCGGCCGCACCAGCAGCAGCGGCCCCCCGGTTAGCGTCACCCCCAAGACACCGCGCACCAAATCCCCGTGCAATGTTTTGGGGGGGTAGTGATGGGTGCGCTTCGGGACCGGGCTATGTGCCGCCGGTTGGTCTGCGCCGTTGCGTTCGCTCGCCAGTTCATGTAGGCGCTCACTCATGTCCGAAATCCTTCGCGCGCATCGATTATTTTAGCCGCCGGATGCATTTCAATCACCTTCAAGAACCGCGCGGTGAAGCCCCAGCAGTCTTCATCATGGGCCAAATGATGGGTCATCAGGCCCGTCGGCTCATTTGCATCGATGCCGGGCGTGCCGTCAAACCGGGCGGTTAAATGCGCCACCGCTTGATCCAGCGCGGCTTTGGTACCGATGAAGCCGCGCGTGTGCTTCCAATCCACGATATCGATATGGACGTTAAGGCGCCATGCGGCCTCCTCCGGCGCGCGGGGCTTGTGAGTAGAGACGCCCAACCAGCCCCGTTCCATCAGGTGCGCGCACAAATCCGGGTCCATCCGGTTCCAAGGGGGCACGAAGATGGGTACAAGACGCTCCGCAATCGCGTCATGCAACAGGGCGCGCGCTTTTTCTGTGTCTTCGATCAGGCGCTCAATGGGGCGGTGGGCGCCGAATTCCGCCTTTTTCTCCCCCGCCGGGGCATGGTTTTCATGGGCGTAGCCGTGGGGCAAAACGCGCACGCCAAGGCCTGCTTGGGCGATCTGGGCCGCCGCCTCCGCCGTCAGCATCTTTGGGATCGTCGCCAAGGCCAAGGGCCGTCCGGGCCCCGCCAGCGCCAGCAGCCGGTCTAACGCAGGGCAGGCCTGGCCCGCATCGTCGTCGCGCCACCAGAAGGTCGCAACCCGGCCCGCCTGCTCGAAGCGCTGCAATTGGGCGGCCAAAGACCGCCATGCATTATCCTGTGCAAAGGCGTCGGCCTGCGTCTGGGGGGCACCTTCGGGGGCCCGCGTGGTGGGTGGATCTGCTGCCATGTCCCCTAACGCTTAGCCGAGGGGGGAAGCGCCCGCAAGCGCGGCCAGATAGCGCGCGCTCTCTCGGCCCCCTTCAAGGTTGGGGGGTGGGCTATCGGGGGCGGGTGCGTTCAGGGCCGCATGGATCGCGCGGGCTAGGCTTTCGGGGCTCAACCCATCCTCCGGGCAGACGACGGCTTGGCCGTGGCTTTCCATCAGGCGCGCGCGCTGGGGCTGCTCGGTTTCTGTGCCCTCCGGCCCGGCGAAGGGGACCAGCACGGCACGCGGGCCCGTGCGCCATAAATCAACGGCGGTGTTGTATCCCGCCTGGCTGATCGATAGTGCCGCCCCGGCCAGGGCGGTGCGGAAATCGGGACCGCTTAACGCCGCCTCCAGGCTAACGCCCGGCAAACGCTCGGCGCGGGCTTCAAGCGATGCGACATCGGCGTCGGGCAGATTGGGGCCACCCAAAAGCCGCCAAGGCCGGTCCGACAAAACGCCGCTTTCCCGCGCGCCAAGGGCTGCCGTCATCAGCGCGGCCCCCACCGCGCCGCCGCCGATTGACACGATGACCGGCGCCTTGGCACTGAGCGTCTGGGCACGGGTTATTGGGGGCGGGGCGACATAGCCGGTATAGTGAAGACGTGCGGCCAAATCCCCGATCAAGGGGAAGCTATCGCAGAGCGGCACAAAATCCGGGTCGCCATGGACCAAGATATGGTCATGCAGCGCGGCGGCTTTGCGCGCGATTTCCCCGGTCTTGGCCGGGTCGGGCTTTGCCACCAAGATATCGCGGATCGAACAGACGATGTGCGCGCCCGCCGCCCTTGCTTGTGCCACCAAGGGGTCCAGTTCGCCCGCAAACTTTCGCCGCGCGAAGGGATAGCCTTCGATCAGTAGGATCGCCGGCGGGTGCGCGTCGATTTCTTGGGCAAGGATGGCAGCCCGTTCGGCCCAAAGTGCGGCATCCACCGGGCGGCCTCGGGCATCCACCAGGGCGGAAAAGCGCGCGTCGGCGGCCCGGATGATCGGTAGCGGCAGGGCGTGCACGCCTGGGAGGGGATCTTCCCCTGGGGCCATGGTCATTGTGATATCAAGGCCGGCTTGCGCGCAGGCTTGCGCGATCAGGGCCGCGCGATTGCGGTGGCCAACGCCGAGTAGATGCTGCACGTGAAATAGGATCGGGCCACGCTTATCCATCCGGCGCGGCCTCGTCGCTTAAGGGGTGGTTCACCCGCTCAACCTCCATCGCGCCATCGGGCGATAGGGTTAGATAATGCGCGGTGCCGTCTTTTAACTTGGCAGGCGGCTTGCCGGTGAAGTCCCAGCCCGTGGCAGCCCCGATCAGGGCCCGGATAACGCCGTTGTGGCAGACGGCCAGGGTGTCGGACCCTTGCGCCGCCACCTCTTTCACCCAAGGCATCAGCCGGGCCAGCACGGTGCGCGGGCTTTCCCCACCGGGGGCGGAAAAATCCCAACCCCGGGCCTCCATCGCCGCCATCTCTGCGCCCAAGCGCTGGCGCAAATCGGGCAGGCGTTCGCCCTCCCACGTGCCATAGGACATTTCAATCAAGCGCGGGTCGATCGCCGGTCTGTCATGGATTAAAAGCGCCGCCGTGCGCCAGGCGCGCGACAGCGGGCTTGCCACGACGGGCACGCCCTTCGCCTCGGGCGGTAGGCGCCAGGTTTTCACCCACGCCTCCCCCGCCTTATCCAGGGCAACATCGGTGCGGCCCTGTAACCGCTTTTCGCGGTTCCAGGGCGTGGGCGCATGGCGGATCAGGATCAAGCGCGTCATTTGGACACCGCCGATGGGGGGGACACCTCCGATGGGGCAACCCCAAGCCCGCCCAGCAGCGCATGCAGCCGCGCTGCGGCGGGGCCTAGGTCATGGTGGGCCGCACAGTTGGCCTGGGCCGCCACGCCCATTTCCGCGCGCTTCCAGGAATCGTGCAGCAGCCCCCCCAGCGCCGTCGCAAAGGCCGCCGCATCGCCTTCCGGGACCAATGCCGCGCTTTCGCCGGGTGCGACTAAGCTGCGCGGGCCGGGCCGATCGCCGATCAGGGCGGGAAGCCCGGCGGCCTGCGCCTCCAACAGGGCGAAGCCGTAAGCCTCCTTCAGCGCAGGCCAGACGAATAAATCACCGGCGGCGTAAAGCGCCGCCAGCGCATCGGCCTCAAGCCGCCCCAGAAATTTGACGGACGCGTGCGGGCCCAACGCCGTACGCACCGCTGCCTCTGCCGGACCGTCGCCTGCGACCAGCAGCGTCCACTCGGGCGCTGTCCCCAACCGGGATAATGCGTCGGCCAATAGCGCATAGGAAGATTGTTTCGATCCCGAACGCATCATCGCCGCCGCGATAAGCCAGCAGCTATCCGGGTTGATCGCGTGCGCTTGCGCCAGGGCTGCGCGCGTTGCCCCGCGCCCCTGCCGGGCCTGGGCGTAAGGCGCGATATCCAGGAAGGCGGGGAACATGAGTTGCTGCGCCCCGGCTTTTAGCAAGGGTTCGACCGCGCCGATATCCTCCGGATTGGGTTGCAGGATTAAATCGGCGTGGCGGATGGCTGCCTCTGCCTGTGTGGCATAGGGTTGATAGGGCCCCATCAGACGTTTGGTCGCATGGCTGGCCTCGATCAGGATATAGGGGATATCCAGCGCGGCTGATACCCGCGGGCCCAGCAAATCCGGGGCTTTATAATAGCTGTGATAGGTGATCCAGGCGCCGGGCGGATGGTCGCGCCAGGCGGCGATCAGGGCGTCAGCCTCCCGCACAGCCGCCGCGATCACGGCGGCTTGGCGGTCGGTGGCCTGCGCGCCGAGCCGCGTGGTTGATCGGCTGGCCAAAACCGGATCGAAGCCACGCGCGCTCAGGGCCTGCATCAATAGCCGCGCCATGCGCCGGTCGCCGGACGGGCGCGGATCATCCGGCAGCTTCAAGGGCGTGTGGAAGGCGATGCGGCCTTCGGGTTGTGTGGGGGCGGTTGAGGCGGGCGTCGGCGGCATTAGGCGGCCTGTTCTGGCGGCGTTTGCCCAGGCGGCGTTTGCCCAGGCGGCGTTTGCCCAGGCGGCGTTTTCGATTTCTCCAGCCCAAAGCGATCGGCCAGCGCATCCAGGCAAGCCCCGGCTTCAAAGTGCGTGCGAACCCGTGCGGCGCCGGCCGCGCCCAAGCGTTGGCGTAAAGCAGTGTCGCAGATCAGCTCTTCTAGCGCGACGGCCAGTGCGGCTGGATCCTGCGGCGGCACCAGGCGACCGGTTTTCCCGTCTTCGATCAATTCCGGAATGGCGGAAATGTTGGTGGAAAGCACGGGCAAGGCCTGGCTTTGCGCCTCCATCAGCACATTGGGTAGGCCGTCGCGGTCGCCGTCCGGGGCGATGCGGCTGGCTAGCACGAAAAGATCGGCGGCGCGCATGGCGTCCAGCACCTGTGCCTGCGCTTGGGCACCGCGCCAATCGATGCGATCGGCGATGCCGGCTTGGGTGGCCTGGTCGTGCAGGGTGTTTTTTAGGTCACCGCCGCCGATATGAACCAGGCGCCAATCCAAATTTTTCGGCAGGCGGGCCAGCGCGTCGATCAGGTCGTCATAGCCTTTTTTGGGCACCAAACGCCCGACGGACAGCAAGGTCACCGGCCCTTCCGCGCTATTTGGCCGGGGTTCAGGCGGCGGGAACCGGCCCAGGTCCAAGCCGTGATAGATCAGCGCGACCCGCCCCGCATCCGGGGCCAGCGTGCGCAAATGCGTGGCCCCGACGCCTGTGCAGGTTGCCACCCAGTCGGCTTCCGCCAATTTTTCCGATAAATCCCATGTCGGCGTCGTCCAGATATCCTTGGCATGCGCCGACCCGCTGAAGGGCAGGGCGCGCATAAGGGCGGCGTAGCGCGCGACGCTGGCGGGCGTGTGCAGAAAATGGAAGTGAATCCGCGTCACCGCGTCCGGCAATTCCGCTGCCAAGACACAGGCCTGGCCGAAGCGCCGTATCCGATTGAGGCTGGGATCGCGCCGCAGGTCGGCCAGCCACCGGGCGCGCGCCGGCTTATACCCCGGCAGACGCCGCGCGATGCGCCAGCCGGCCCAAACGCGCGCCAGACCATCGGTCAAATATTCCGGCAGATAGCGGACCGGCGCGGATATTTCGTCATGGACGGGGTGGCGCGATTCGTCGGTTGGATGGCGCAGGCTGATAATGCGGATATCCAGGCCTCGGCGCTCCAGCCCCAGAATTTCCTGGGCGATGAAGGTTTCCGATAGCCGGGGATAGCCTTTCAGTACGAACGCGACCGCGCCCATGAAGCCCTCTTTTCACTTGGTGTTCGTTCGCGCGACGCAAATGCGTCTTGCCAGAGGCTTACGCTTGGCGCTCAACAACCTCAAGCGGCATCGGCGTGCGCGGGCGGTCAAGCAGCAGGCGGGCCAAGCGATCGACATTATCCAGACCATCCAAAAGGCCGGGCACAACACGCGCCGACGGTTTTGGTTGCTGGGGCAGATGGCGCAGCGCTGTGGCCATGCGTTTTGGGTCTATGGCCTCAGAATCGCTTAACATTGCGACAAGGCCAAGGTCCTGTCCCCGGCTGGCCCGGATCAACTGTTCGCGCCGGGGTTTCGTGCGCGGCACGATCAGGGCGCGCTTATCGAAGGATAGGATTTCGCAGAAGGTGTTGTAGCCGCCCATGGCAACCACGCCGATCGCTTCATCCATCATCGCTTCCAAATGGGCATCGAAGGTCAGGCATTCCACATCATCCAGCTTTTCCGCCCGCGCTAAGAATTCACTTTGCCGGTCGGAATGCATGAAGGGGCCGAAGACGATCAGGGCTGGATGCGGCAGGGTGCGGTCCTGCTCATAGGCGGCGAGCACGCTATCGACCATCTCCTCCCCATCACCCCCGCCGCCGGGCGTCACCAGGATATAGGGGCGTGAAAAGCCAACGGCGGGTGGAGGACCGCTATAATCCTGCGCGACGGATCGGCGCAGATAGCCGGTATAGCTTACCTTGCGCATTACCGAGGCGGGGACATCCATGCCCGCCAGCGGATCACAAACCTGCGGCAGGCCATAGACCCAGATCGCGTCATACAGCGTGCCAAGGGCCGGCAGAACGTTCTTGCGCTCCCACTCCGGCCCCAAAAGGTCGGGATCATCCATCACGTCGCGCAGGCCTAAAACCCTTGGGACGCCACGCTCTTTCAGCATCCACAGGGTTTCTTCCACCTCGCCGCGCAGGCCAAGCGGTTCCTTGTCGACGATGAAAAGATCGGGATCGAAGGTCTCCGCCGTGTGGCGGATGATCGAGGCGCGTAAGTCCAGCGTGTCCTCAATATCAATATGCAGTTTCAACGAGGTATAATCCCCGTTGCGCAGCTTAATCACACCGGGAATCCGCACGAAATCAACCCGGGCGCGGAAATCGAAGCTGCCAATGATGGGGGAGCCGGACAGGATCAGGACGGACACGTCCTTATTCCGCTCAACCAACGCATGCGCGATGGCGCGACAGCGGCGCAAATGGCCCAGACCGAAGGTGTCGTGGCTGTACAGCAACACCCGGGAATGGCCGTCGCTTTTCCCGTTTCGGCGCCGATTGCGGCCGAATTTCACGAAGCGCTTGGGCCCCGGCGGAAGCGTGTCGGCGGTATCGTTGTTCTTCATTTGCGACAGCCGGCGCCTTGCGACCCGGCGGCCCCCTGAGCCGTGCCTTGCGTCTTATACCGCGAGCGATGGTCGCTTGGGGCTGCGCCTGTTGCTACTATCGCGCCGTTACGCGCGTCGCTTAATCCACCCAGGCCAGACTATGCCACAGTTCCGCAATGCGGCAAACTGGCATTGCGAAAGACCACTCCACTCTCTATCTGACGGCCACGGCTTAATGCCAGTTGTGTCCCGTCCGCTTCGCGGAACGTTCAAGGATTACCGTTATGTCGCGTCTTGATTCCGCCATCCGCCGGCTTCAGGCCCAGCGCGCCTGTCTTGATGCGGCGATCACCACAATCGGCGATAGGCCCGGTTTGGTGTTGGAGCTTGGCCTGGGAAACGGGCGCACCTACGACCATTTGCGCGAAGCCCTGCCGGATCGGGAAATCTTTGTTTTTGAACGCGACGTCCGCGCCCATCCTGACTGCATCCCAGACGCGGACCATCTTTTCTTAGGGGATATACGCGAAACCCTGACCCAAGCGGCGGCGCGCATCGGGGGCCGTGCGATCCTGGTTCACAGCGATATCGGCACCGGGGTGCCTGCGCGCAATGCGGCCTTGGCGTCGACGATCTCCCAGCTGCTACCGGGGCTTTTGGCGCCCGGCGCCGTCATCATCAGCGATCAGGAGTTATCGCTGGCGGATGCCGACATCTTGGACCCGCCAGACGGGGTGGAGGCAGGTCGCTATTTCCTGTCGCAGTGGGGGCTATAAGTCCAGATCGACCAGCACGGGCGCATGGTCCGACGGCTTTTCCCAGCCGCGCGCGTCTTCCAAAACCTGCATGGTGCGCACCTTGCCGTCCAGGCCGGGCGAGACCCAGATATGATCCAGCCGCCGGCCCCGGTTGGCGGCGCGCCAATCCTTCGCCCGGTAGCTCCACCAGGTGTAAAGCGGTGTCGGCTCTGGCGTATGGGTGCGCATCGCGTCCTGCCAGCCAAAGGCGGCCTGGGCCGCATTCAACCCATCGGTCTCAATCGGTGTGTGGCTGACGATTTTTAAAAGCTGCTTATGGGACCAAACATCCGATTCCAGCGGCGCGATATTCAAGTCACCCGCCAGCAGGATCGGGGCCTTGGGATCGCGGTTGGCCGGAAACCAAGATTTCATTTCGGATACGAAATCAAGCTTGTGCTGGAACTTGTCGTTGATGGTCGGATCGGGCTCATCGCCACCTGCGGGAACGTAAAGGCTGTGCACTTCCAAGCCGTTGGGCAGCGTTGCGAAGATATGACGGGCGTCATCGCGCCCGGCCCAATCATGGCCGCCGGTATCGCTCAGCGTCTGCTTGGATAGGATGGCAACACCGTTATAACTCTTCATCCCACGGAATTTAGTATGCGTGAAGCCTAATTCATTGACCGCCTCTTCCGGAAACTGGTGATCCTGCACCTTGGTTTCCTGCAGCAGGATGACATCCGGGTCGGTTTCGTCAACCAGGCGGCGCAGGTGATCGATACGCAATCGAATTGAATTGATGTTCCAAGTGATGATCCGCATACAAAGGCTTCCAATCAGGGTGATTTTTGAAGGGGCTTAAGGGAATACATTAAGACCGACACGGCGCGCGCCCTGGCCCTATCGCGACGCGGCCCGCGCCTTGGCAGCGGCCCCGAAGGCCTTGAATAGGGCTTTTGATAGGGGCCAAGCGCGCGCGGTCTTATGCTCGGGATGCCATTGGACGCCCAGCGCGAAGGCGGGGGCGTCGGGTACGCTGACCGCCTCGATAATGCCGTCGTCGCTGATGGCCTCTATTGCAAGCCGTGCGCCCAGGCGGTCGATGGCTTGGGCGTGCAGGCTGTTGACCATGACGTCGCCGCTCCCCCCATTGATCTGCGCCAAAAGGCCACCTTCTTGCACCGTGACCGGGTGGGCGACGTCGTAGCGCGCATCGCGGGGCAGGTCCTTACGCTCCCGATGGTCCTGTTTGCCGGGCAGTTCTTCGACATGTTGGTGCAGGCTGCCGCCAAGCGCGACATTCAATTCCTGGTGCCCGCGGCAGACGGCGAAAACCGGCACGCCTTGTGCGATGGCGGCGCGGATCAGGGGCAGGGTCGTGGCGTCGCGCGCCGGGTCTTTCGCCACGCCCGCGCGGGCGTCCGGGCCGTCATAATGATGCGGCTCCACATTCGATGGGCTGCCGGTTAGGAACAGGCCGTCCAGGCGCGCCAGCAGGCCGTCGACCGCGCCTTCCTCGCCCAAGGCCGGCAATAGGACCGGCATGGCGTCGGCATCTTGGGCGATCGCGTCCACATATTTATCGCCAACCTTGAAGAATCCCGCGCCATCGTCGGTCCGATCGACGCAGGCGGATATGCCAATAAGTGGTTTCATGCTGGGTTCCGCCGTCATTGACCGATCCTTAACGTTAAATGTGGCCGCCCTCACGCATCTTTGATGGCCCCGTGTCAGCGTGGCGATGCTACGCCGCTTGCCGAAGGCGGACAAGCCAGCCATATCAAGGGGGTCCCGCCCCTTTGATGGGCCCCCAAAGCAACGGAAAAAGCGGTCATTGTCATGCAGGATATCGTTCAGCAGATGCTGGCCTACAAGGGCGTCGTGGTCGGCGTGTGGATCGCGCTTTTATTTGTGATGGAGCGCCTCGTCCCCGCCTCCCCCGGGGAGCCCACGGGGCGTGGGCGGTTTAACCGCTTGGGCCGAAATGGCGGCTTTGTGGTCTTGAACATGGCGCTATCGGTCGCGGTCGTGGTGCCGATCAGCGTGGCCGCCGCCGCCCACGCGCCGGCCTGGCGCGATGGTCTATCCTGGTGGGCCGGCTGGCAGGGGTTGATCCTGGATCTGATCCTGTTGGATTTCCTGATTTATTGGTGGCACCGCGCCAATCATGTTGTGCCGTTCCTCTGGCGCTTTCATGAGATTCATCACCTCGATGAGCATTTGGACACAACCTCTGCCGTGCGCTTTCATTTCGGCGAGGTGTTTTTGTCGGCGGGCGCCCGGGCCTGCTTTATCCTGGCCTTCGATATCCCGCTGACCAGTATTTTGGTGTTCGAAGCGATGGTGCTGATTGCGGCCATCTTCCATCATTCCAATGTGAAGCTGCCAAGCGGGTTGGAGCGTGCCCTATCCACCGTGATCATCACCCCCAGCCTGCATTGGGTGCATCACCACAAGGTACGCCGCGATACCGACAGCACCTATGGCACGACCTTCAGCTTTTGGGACCGCCTGTTCGGATCGACCAGTCCGACCAAGCGCTGGCCCGCCATGCCGATCGGGGTGGAGGGGTTGGCGGAGCGGCCGATCCAAAAGCTGCTGATCCGCCCTTTCCGGGCGCGCCGCACAGCCGATTAGGCCTTAGCGATCATTTTGATTATTGGCGGGGCTATAGGGGTTGGCGAAGTCGAAGGCATCCTCGGGTAAGGTTAGTCCGAAGCGTGGGTCCAGCAGGGTGACCCGCGTGCGCTGGCCTTGCTGATCCTCGATCTCCCATTGCCGTAATTGCATCGGCTCGGCATTCAGGGTGACGGTGACCGATCCCACATCCGCCTCGCCCGCGCGCACCAGGGTCAGGCGCACTAGGCCCGCGCCGCGTTCCAGCTTGGAGACGATGATCTCCCCGCCCAGCGTGAAATCCTCCCGCAGCAACAGATAAGCAGGCGTCGATTCCAGCGGGATGTAGGAGACTTCTTGCAGCCGGTGGTCGACCAGGATGAAGAAGGTGCCGTTGGCGATCACCTCAATCGGGCTTTCATCGCCGTAATCGATGCGCATATGGCCCGGTCGGCGCATCATGATCGTGCCGTCGATATAGGAGCCGTCCGGATTGGTTTGTATGAATTGCGAGCGGATGGTCGTTATATCATCGAAATAATGCTCAGTCCGCTTGATGAAGGCGGCGTCGCTGATCGCCTCCGCACCCTCAGCAGCCAGTGAGCGCTGCGCGCCCGATGGGATCAGCGATAGACCGGCCAAGCCAAGCAACCCTAAGGCCACCCGCCGCCGTCCGCCATCAATTGCCGGTGTGGAAGACCTGTCGTCAGCCACTGTGGTCCCCGATAAGGACATCGCGTTTACCCACATGGTTGGCCACACTGACGACTCCTTCCTTCTCCATCTGCTCGACGATCCGCGCCGCGCGGTTATAGCCGATCTGCAGGTGGCGCTGGATGAAGGAGGTGGAACATTTCCCCTCCCGCGCGACCAGGGCGACCGCTTGATCGTAAAGCTGCTCTTCGCCGCTACCGCCGCCCGCCGCCCCACTGGATCCTGGGCCGCCGAAGCTTTGGGCCGCCCCGCTGACATCGGTGTCGAAGCCCCCTGTCATGTCGTCTTCATCGGTGACCGCGTCAAGATAGTCGGGCTGGCCTTGATGGCGCAGATAGGTGCAGACGGCCTCAACCTCGCTATCGTCGACGAAGGGGCCGTGGATGCGCGTGATGCGCCCGCCGCCGGCCATATACAGCATATCACCCTTGCCCAGCAGCTGTTCCGCCCCCTGTTCGCCTAGAATCGTGCGGCTGTCGATCTTACTGGTCACCATGAAGCTGATGCGGGTGGGGAAGTTCGCCTTGATCGTGCCGGTGATGACATCGACCGACGGGCGCTGGGTGGCCATGATCAGGTGGATGCCGGCGGCCCGCGCCATCTGGGCCAAGCGCTGGATGGAGGCTTCGATATCCTTGCCCGCCACCAGCATCAGATCCGCCATCTCATCAACGATCACGACGATATAGGGCAGCGGGGTTAGGTCCAGCGGCTCTTCTTCGAAGATCGGCTTGCCCGTTTCGCTATCGAAACCGGTCTGGATGGTGCGGTTGATGACCTCCCCCTTGCGGGCGGCTTCGGTGACGCGCTTGTTATAGCCTTCGATATTGCGGACCGAGAGTTTGGACATCGCGCGATAGCGATCCTCCATCTCCCGCACAGTCCATTTCAGCGCCACCACCGCCTTTTTCGGGTCGGTGACGACGGGGGCCAGCAGATGCGGGATATCGTCATAGACGCTGAGTTCCAGCATCTTCGGGTCGATCATGATGAAGCGGCATTGATCGGGCGATAGCTTATAAAGCAGCGATAAGATCATCGCATTCAGCCCGACCGATTTGCCAGACCCCGTGGTGCCCGCGACCAACAAATGCGGCATGCCGGCCAGATCGGTGATCTCTGCCGCCCCGCCGATATCCTTGCCCAGCACCATCGGCAGCTTGGATTTCGTGCTGTCGTAGGTGGAGGATCCCAAAAGCTCGCGCAGCCCCACCATCTCGCGGCGCGCATTGGGCATTTCGATGCCGATGACGGATCGTCCGGGCACAGTTGCGATGCGCACGGACACCGCACTCATCGAACGCGCGATATCATCCGATAGGCCAATGACGCGGCTGGTTTTGGTGCCGGGTGCCGGCTCCAACTCATAAAGCGTCACCACCGGGCCGGGGCGTACCTTGGTGATTTCACCCTTTACGCCGAAATCTTCCAGCACGCCTTCCAGCATGCGGGCGTTTTGCTCCAACCCCTCACGGTTTTGGCTCTGGGCGGTGGTGTCGATTTCGACATCGTCCAAAAGCGCAAGGGTTGGCAAATGGAATTCCCCATCGGTCGGCGGCAGGTCCAGCGTGCGCTGGCGGTCATTGCCCGCGCGCTTCGACGGCGCGGTTTTGGACGGGTTTTCCACCCGGTCGGACCGGGTCGGGCGTGCCTGGGGTGCGGCACGCGGGGTTTTGGATGGGGTGGGCTTGGGCGCCAGCGTGGGTTCAACCCGGCTGGGGTCGCGTCGGCGGATAAGTCGGGTGATCGCCGGCAGCACGCCGCCCGCCTCTCGCACTGCGGTGCGCAGGGTCGCGATGCTGGTGGCAAGGCCGCGGCCCGTGCGCTGGCCAAGCAGCGCCCATTCGCCCGGCGTAATCCCCATGGCGTATAGCGTCAGCGCCAATGCGCCAACACCCGCCCCAAGCGCCACCCAAAGCGGCGCCACCATCGGCAACAGGCTTTGCAGTTGGTGCAGGGCCAATGCCCCGAAAACCCCACCGGGGCCGGCTTGCACCGGAATCGCACTTTGTGAAATCGGTGCCATGGCAAGGGTTGCCAGCAGCACCGCCACCGGGGCCAGCCCCAAGCGCAGCCACCCGCGCGGCACCTGCCGGTCGGCGACCAGACGCCACCCCCAGGCGGCCAATAAGGGCGCCAACAGCCCGGCCGCCAGCCCCAGCGTTTGCAGCGCGAAATCGGCGATATAGGCGCCGGGCAGGCCTAAAAGATTGGCCGGCGCGCGATCGCTGGCCGTATTCAGCGACGGATCGCCCGGATTGAAGGTCAACAGCGCGGCCAGATAGGCCAGCGCCAGCGCGATCAGCCCGATGCCGGCCGCCTCAACCGCGCGGCGTTTCAGGGTATCGGCCATGCCTTCGGGCAGGAAGGCGGTTTTGCGGTGGGCATCGGCGCTCATGGTCTTGGCCTGTCTTTCGGGGTTGAAGGCGTCATAGAGTGTATCGGCATATTAAGCGCGCCCGCCCAAACAGGCAGCGATGCGCGCGCAGGCCTCGGCCACCGTGTCGGGGTCGTGGACCAGCGCGATGCGCACATACCCATCGCCCGGCGTGGCGGCGTCAGCTTGCGCACTATCCCATGATTCGGGTCGCGCCATATAGCGTCCTGGCAGCACTTTTACCCCCTGCTCCGCCCAAAGGCGTTTGGCGGCGGTGACACCGTCACCGGCTGTCTGTTGCACATCCAGCCATAAGAAAAAGGCAGCTTCCGGGCGGCGATAGCCGGGTAAGTGCCCAAGCGCGCGATCCGCGATCTCAATCAACTGTGCGTAATGCGCGCGGTTTTGCGCGACATGGCTTTCTTCGCGCCAAAGGGCGGCGCCGGCGGCCATCAATGGCCCGGGCAACGTCGCCCCGCCATAGCTGCGCACGCGCGCGATCTGGCCGATCATTTGCGCCGCGCCCGCGATAAAGCCACAGCGCAAACCCGGCACGCCGGATCGCTTTGATAGGGAATTGAAGGTCAACAGATGCGAAAAATCGCTGTCCGGCCCATCCAGCGCGACGGCTGCTTCCAGCCCGCCTGTGGGGGCCTTATCCATCCAAATTTCGGAATAGCATTCATCGACCGCCAGCGTGAAATCATGGCGCCGCGCCAGGGTTAGCATCTGGCTGATGGCCTCCACCGAGGCGACGGTGCCCGTCGGATTGCCCGGCGTGCACAGGAAACAAAGCGCCGTGCGGGCCAGTATTTCATCCGGCAGGCCCGCGTAATCGGGGGTGAAATCATTGTCCGGCGTGGTGGAGACCGGGATCAGATCGCAATCCGCCATGATCGCGCCCCCGGCATAGACATGGTAGAGCGGGTTCGGCACCAAAATCGCGAGTCGCACGCCGTCGGGCAGCTGCACTTGTTTGCGCGCGGCGGCGACAAGCGCTGCTTGGAACAACGCCTCCCGGCTGCCGCTGGTCGCCAGGACCTGGGTTTCAGGATCAAGGCTGCCCGGCTTCAGGCCATAGCGCCCGACCGCCCAATCGGCGACCGCGCGGCGATAATCCACGCTGCCCGGCGGCGGTGGATAGCGTCCGAACAGGTCCGCATGGGCGGCGATATCGCGCATCACGCTATCCGGCACGGCGGCCTGCGGCTCCCCGATTTGCATCATGATGGGGGTCATGCCGTCGGGTGGGGTCACCCCCTCCAACAGCCGGTTCAGCCGCGTGAAGGGAAAATCCCCCAGGGTTTCAAGCTTATCGACACCCATGACACCCGGCCTCCCGTCCCGCGATCGACCCGCAAGGGGCCCTCAACGCCGCCAGCTATGCAAGCATCGCGCCGAAAACGCAAGATGTGGATACCCATACCGGATATGGTGGTTGGGCGGGTGGGCCACCTATTCCCGCTTAACAATCCCCGTCACCGCCGCCAAGAACAGACCGGTTAAAACGCTGCCCACGATGATGTGGAAATAATACCAAGCCAACACCCACTGCCCACCGGGCGCGGAAACATTGACCGTCCAATACCGCTCAGGACGCATCTCCAACAACGGAATCGCCAAATCGAACGAGTAAAACAGCGCATTAAAGGCGGGGTAGTCGGCGGGCAGGCAGGCGGCCTCCGCCTCGCTCCGCCCAAGGAAGGTCAAGGAAACCGTCGCATTCTGCTTTACGCAGTCCTCTAACCCGATGGCCCAATTCGGGTCCCTCGTTCCAAGATCACCTTCGTCTCCTGAGTCCAGTTGCGTATGGATATCTTCAAAAACAACCGCCTGCGCCGGGGTTATCGCCCCGCCGTGCCAAGCGAACGCAAACCCAACCCAGCCGATCACGATCAAAGCAGCCATACAGATTAGGGCATTCATCGGGCGGTGGCCGAAGCCGACCGTCCAATCCAACAGCTTTTCCCACCCCAAAAGCCGCAGCCACTCCCGCCGTGGCTTCGGGATATAGCCATGGACGCGGAAATCGTAGTTTTCATCGCCGCGCGGTTCTAAAAGACCGTTCAACTCTTCACGCCGCTGACGCCGCCGCATAGCGATATAGAAGGCTTTCGCACATTCCTCGTGACCCGCCTCACGCAGGCGCTTGGCCATTTGCTGATAAAGGTGCGGCGACCATGCGCTTTTCTCTTGCAGCCAACGCAGCCAATCCTTGCGCTGGTCTCGGGTGTACTCTGGAACCGACTCTATCCGAATATCAGGTGCAATGACTTTGAGTCCTGTAGGCCACCGTCTCGTGTCGGTGGCAATCAGCAAAGACTCCGCCCTTGTATTCGTCAGATCGCAAATTCCTGCGCATGTTGGCTTGAGTGCAAATAGACGCAGTTCACCGACAATTGCACCCCGAAGACTAAGAGCTGGAACAACTGAAGATTTGTCGTCAATTTCTTGAAAATCTGCTTCGTCTGTTTCGAAGACAGCCTCAATCCGACTGCTTCGAAAGCTTACCAAACCCTTAGCTGTTAGATTATTCAAATAGACGCCTTTTCGAACCGCCAAATCTTGGCCGTGGAAAGCTATCCCATCGCCCGTGGCGGTCAGCGTGGCCTTATTCATAGACAACTGCCCACCAATTTGGGCGCTGTTTAAATCCACTGTTCCAGTGGCGGTGAGTTTATTAAAAAATGCATCTTGCTCGGCTTTCAAGCCTTGCCCTCTGAATGCCACGCCATCGCCGGAGGCGGTCAGGTCGGCCTTATTCATAGACAACTGCCCACCAATTTGGGCGCTGTTTAAAGCCACTGTTCCAGTGGCGGTGAGTTTATTAAAAATTGCCCCCTGCTGGGCGCTCAAGCCTTGGCCTCTGAATGCCACGCCATTGCCCGTGGCGGTCAGTGTGGCCTTTTTCATAGACAACTGCCCACCAATTTGGGCGCTGTTTAAATCCACTGTTCCAGTAGCGGTGAGTTCATTAAAAAATGCACCTTGCTCGGCTTTCAAGCCTTGGCCTTTAAATGCCACGCCATTGCCGGAGGCGGTCAGTTTGGCGTTATTCATCGACAATTGCCCGCCTGTGTAGGCGGCAACCAGATTAACGGTTCCGATGGCGGTGAGGTTCCTAAAAAATACGCCTTGCTGCGCTTTCAAGCTTTGGCCCATGAAGGCCGCCCCATCGCCCTTAGTTTTCAATTCGGCGTGGTTCATAGTTAGCTGTCCGCCAATTTGGGCAACCACCATTGAAATTTGATCTTGCGCTGTCGCGTCGTCCAATGTGCATCCGCCATCGATTTTTATGTCATTGGCGCTCAAGGTTTCGGTGAAAAGGCTGTGTGAGAAATCGAGAAGAAGGGCCTGGAATCGATTTAATGAGATAGGGTTGCAAAAGGTGCAGTAAACTAACCGGAGCGGTGCTTTTAAACGCGCGTCGTCGAGGTTAAGCGTGCCACGGATACGGGCGCCGACAAGCGCGATACCTTGGCGTTGGATGAGGGGTTCGACGGGGGCATTGATCAGGGTTTTGTCGATCATCGCCATGAGTACGTCGGCGCGGATATCGGTGGCGGGATCGCTGGCGAAGTCTGGGTTGGGGCGCTTGTCGGAAAGCACGCACTCCCTTCCCTCCCGCGTTGCGTCGACAAAGCGTTTTTCGGGCGGGGTGAGGTCTTTGTAATCAATCATGCGAAAACTTAGCTGGGCGCTCGCAGTAAGGGTAGAGAAAAGTTTGTTGCGGCTTTAGGGCGCACAAAAGAAAGCGCCCGGAGGGGATGAACCCTCCGGGCGAAGTTTGCGGGGTGGAACCTTTTGGGTTCCGGTTTTCTTCTCAGCGGCAGATTACATCCGCTGCGAACCGGTCCCGAATTCCGGATAGGCTTCTAAGCCACAGTCGGTTTTGTCGAGGCCCGCCATCTCGGTTTCCTCATCGACGCGCACGCCCATGATGGCCTTGATGATGAACCAGACAACCAAGCTGACGACGAAGGTGAAGGCACCGACAGAGACGATACCGACGACCTGCGTCCCGTAGGACGCCCCGTCGTTCGACAGCGGCACCGCCAGCGTGCCCCAGATACCTGCGAACAGGTGAACCGGGATCGCACCGACGACGTCGTCGACCTTCAGCTTGTCGAGCAGCGGGATCGTGACGACCACAATCGCGCCACCAACGGCACCGATGATGATGGCCAGGCCAGGCGTCGGGGCCAGAGGCTCCGCCGTGATGGCAACCAACCCACCCAAGGCACCGTTCAGCGCCATGGTCAGATCGATCTTCTTATAGAGAAGCTGGGTCATGATCGTGGCAACCACAACACCGCCGGCCGCGGCCAGGTTGGTGTTGATGTAGATCGTGCCGATGTCGGCAACGTCCTGCATCGTGCCCATGGCCAACTGCGAACCGCCGTTGAAGCCGAACCAGCCCATCCACAGGATGAACACGCCCAGCGTCGCCATCGGCAGGTTGGCACCCGGCAGCGGGTTAACCTTGCCGTCCGCACCATACTTGCCCTTACGCGCACCGATCACCAAGCAACCGGCCAGAGCGGCCCAGCCGCCGACCGAGTGCACAATGGTCGAGCCCGCGAAGTCGGAGAAGCCCATGGCGCTGAGCCAACCGCCACCCCAGCTCCAGGAAGCCTGGATCGGGTAAATCAGCGCGGTCAGGATCGCGACGAACAGGAAGAAGCTCCAAAGCTTCGCACGCTCGGCAACGGCGCCGGAGACGATAGAGGCCGTGGCGGCCACGAAGACCATCTGGAAGAACCAGTCGGACCCGGCGGAATATTCGCCACCTTCCAAAGAAGCGGCATCGGGCACAGGCCCGGCTTCCCAGAAGAAGGTGAAGCCACCGAAGTACGGGCTGGCACCGCCATAGAGCATGTCGTAGCCCAGGAAGTAGAACATGATACCCGCGATGGAGTAGAGCATGATGTTCTTCAGGCACTGCGCGGCCGTGTTCTTGGAGCGAACAAGCCCGGCTTCAAGCATGGCGAAACCGGCGGCCATCCACATCACGATGAAGCCGTGAATCAGGAAGGACAGCGAGTTGAAGATATATTGCGACTCAAGCGAAGGCGCAGCCAGCGCCGGCGCGGAGTAAAGCGCGACAGCGCCCGCGCCGCCACCAAGCAGCAGCGTGCGCTTAAGCGTGGATAAAGAAGCCATGGATTTCATTGTTAACGCCCTCCTCAAAGCGCTTCGCCGTCGGTCTCGCCCGTGCGGATACGCACGGCGGACGCGACGTCGATCACAAAGATCTTGCCGTCACCGATACGGCCTGTGGCGCCGGCCTTTTGGACCGCCTCCACGACCTTGTCGGTCATGCCGTCATCAACGACGACTTCGATCTTCACCTTGGGCAGGAAGTTTACGGAGTATTCCGCCCCTCGATAGATTTCGGTTTGCCCTTTCTGACGGCCGAAGCCCTTGACTTCGCTTACCGTCAGACCCTGGACGCCC
>Ga0307967_1000286_pt1 | contig 35626 bp, 35 predicted proteins | sample OrgLakmetagen648_FD_201828 | JGI IMG/M metagenome (GOLD analysis project Ga0307967, IMG submission 201828) | Saline water microbial communities from Organic Lake, Antarctica - #648 | ecosystem: Environmental > Aquatic > Non-marine Saline and Alkaline > Saline | place: Antarctica: Organic Lake... | reverse complement strand
ATTTATTCCACTAATTATAACCACGACGGTAAATATATTCCTTTTGACAATAATCTAATCCCTGGACGAGTTATAATTAAACGGGGCGTAATAGTAGGATCAAATGTTTGTATAATGCCTAATGTAACCATAGGGGAAGGGGCTGTTGTGCGACCGGGCACCACCGTTACAAATAGTATCAAGCCCGGTGAAATAATTGCCTCCGAGAACGCGAAACAAATTGGTGAGCGTGACTTGCATAGTTTTCAACATAAATTTGAAAAAGGCAGTTTCAGTGATTTTTTAGGGCAAAAAATCTCAAAAGCTCAAATCTTCAAAAAGAATTTGACTTTACTACAAAAAAAAGAAATCGGCGAAAGCGAACAGCTCGTTTTCGTTTTATCTACGGGACGATCAGGTTCTAATGCCATTGCAAATTTTTTAAATAACTGGAATCAGGTGACGGCTTTTCACGAACCCTTTTATACTTTCCTGAAAGTGCTTTCATCAAATTACTTAGCCGGTAAAATCTCAAAAAATGAAACAAAACGGGAACTCCTACATCTTTATTCCAGTGCCTGTGTAGCAAAGAAGGGTAAAATTTATGTAGAATCAGATCAAAAATTGGTTCCACTACTTCCATTTATAATTGAAATTTTTCCTAATGCAAAGTATATTTGGTTGATACGTGAGCCCTCCTCGTTTTTGAAATCGGCTAAAGCGAGGGGTTGGTTCAAAGATGATAAACCAATATTCAATGATACAGGCCTTATTTTGCAGCCGGAATATTTTTCTGATGGGGCAAGGCTATATAAAGAACAATTAATTGAAACGGAAAAAGAAAATTTCTCTCAAGAAGAAGAAATACTTTTTTATTGGGAGTATTGGAATAAATTAATTGAGACCAAACTCAGACCCATAAGTAAATCTTGTAAATTTATACTTAAGTTAGAGAATTTAGAAAATGACAAAAATGCATTAAAGAAGTTTTTAAGCTTAGACTCCAAAGAACAATTTGAGGTAAAAAAGACTAATAAAGTAAGGTCTAAACACCGGTCAAAATATGTGGAACCCCAAATAAAAGATCCAAATCATTTAGAAGACTTAAATTTGTATTATGGTGAAATTGATAAAGAGTAAACTTTGAAGCAAGAGAACACTAGACGCATATCCGTTATCACCCCGGTTTACAACGCCGAGAAATACCTCAGGCAAGCTGTGGAATCTGCCGTTGGTTTAGAAGAAGTCGGAGAGATGATTTTGGTGGAAGATAAATCGCCAGATAATGCTTTGGGACTTTGCAAAACCTTAGTGGAAGAATATGACAAAGTAAAACTGTTCCAGCATCCCAATGGAGAAAACCGCGGCGCCGGCGCCAGCCGCAATCTGGGGATAGAAAAATCAACCTGTGAGTTTATTGCTTTTCTGGATGCCGATGATTTTTATTTGCCGAAGCGTTTTGAAAGGGAAAAAGAGCTGTTTGAAGATCCGAAAGTGGATGGGGTTTATGCCGCGACAGGCTATTATTTTGAAAATGAAAACAAAACAAATTCAAAACTTACAACAGTAGATGCCGCGTTTGAGCCATCAGAATTATTGCTAAAGCTATTGACTTTTAAAGGCCGTTTCACCACAGATGCAATAACGGTTCGCAGGGATTTATTGAATAAAACAGGCTTGTTTGATGTTGAAATGAGGCTGCATCAAGATATGAATTTGTGGTACAGGTTTGCACATTTTGGACGCCTTGTTCCAGGAAGTATCGACAAAGCGGTTGCGATGCGGAGGGTTCACGATGAAAACAGGATTTCTGAAAAAAGCTGGAATAGCCGAGCTTACTTTCATAGAAAAAACTTTTTATATTTTAAAAATTACGCAAACGTCAACAAACGAGCCATGCAAATCATCATCAACCGTTTCATTTTCAAGAATTCAGCAACAAAATTACAGGTAGTGTTCCATTACGCAAAAATTTTTCTTGTCAGCCCAGGTCTTTCGAAAAATTATTTTTAGATGACATAAAATATACAATAATTCCACGATGCAAAAATTAAAAAACCTCATAGAACCAATAGCTCTAATGTCTTGCATTAGTTTTTTAAATGAATCTAAAATAATATTGAATGACATTAGAAAATATAAAATTACCTGATTTCTATTTAAGCGGATTTTCAAAATGTGGGACGACCACCTTGGGTGCGTGGCTAAGCCAAAGTCCTGACATTTGCCGACCAAAGGAAAAAGAACCCCGTATTTTTAGCTTTGATGATAAAGAGAACGATAAAAGCATATATGAAGACTTCTCAACCTAGGCAGATTATAAATTTGATAACAATCCTATCAAATATTTGAAAAAATACAATACCCTATTTGAAAATGAGGGTTTGAGACATGACGCGACGCCTAATTATGGTTATTGGAGAAAAGCGCTTTTAAGAATAAAAAAACATACACCTGAAGCTAAATTTATATTTATTCTCAGGCACCCTACCGACCGCTTGAAGTCGAGGTGTCTGCATAATCTAAAAAGCCGAAATGTATCTTTTGGTTTAAAAAAACACGTGCGATACGAGTGTGCGCCGGCCATAAAAAACGGGGGCTATTATGAGCACTTGAAAAATTGGTTTGAACAATTTGAACCATATCAGTTCAAATTTATTTTACTGGAGGATTTAAAGCAGGACCCTCAAAAGGAAATGAATAAATTAGCTGATTTTCTCGGGATAGAACCTTGGGAAATTGATTTTGAGATTAAAAACCAAAGCTATCGTTATCATTCTCTACGTTTTCAATATTTCATAAACTTCCTTGCAAAATTAAATGAGCCAGATTACCTTATTGACGATTTTCAAACTTTCAGAAAAGGACATCGTGGATACAGGTATATGGAAAAACTTTTGAGAAATGCACGGTTGTATAATCGCACCAATAAAAATAAAAAAATAAGCTATTCAGGGAAATTTCTAAATCAAATGGACTCTTACTACGAACGTGAAAATAAGGGTCTTTCAGATTTAATAAATATTGATTTAAAGGAAAAATGGGGACTTGATATTTGAGCTATAATAAAGGTACACGGAATTTAATATAACAAAACTACTATTAAAATTTTCTTGTGAAATAAAAATTGAAAAGTGAAAGACCTGTTAAAAAAACACCGAAAGCTGGAACCGGAGTACTAAATGAAGAGGTGAATTTTTTTGATAAACAGGATTTTATCGCTTTGATGAATAAATCGCGTTATAACTAATAGGTTTTTTTGTAATAATAATTGTTTTAGCTTCGCCAAAAAACCAGATTTGAAGAACCTTATTAAAATATCCGTCATTACCACGGTTTACAACGCCGAAACCTATTTAAGGCAAGCTGTGGAGTCTGCCATTGATTTAGAAGAGGTCGGCGAGGTTATTTTAGTAGAGGATAAATCTCCAGACAATGCTTTGGCACTTTGTCGGGAATTGGAAAAAGAATATGAAAAAGTAAGAGTGTTCCAACATCCCAATGGCGAAAACCGCGGCGCCGGGGCCAGCCGAAATCTCGGGATTAAAAAATCCACTTGTGATTTTATTGCTTTTCTGGATGCCGATGATTTTTATTTGCCCAACCGCTTTAAAAGTGAGCAAAAATTGTTTGAGGATCCTGAGGTAGATGCCGTCTATGGCGGGTCAGGTTTTTATTTTCAAGATAAACAAGCCAGAAGTGAGGACCTGACCAGTTTTGAGCAAAAAGTTGATCAAGAAAATTTGCTTTATGAGATGCTGATTTTGACCGGTAAGTTTCACACCAACACGATCACCATCAGAAAAACACTCTTGGAAAAAACAGGGGTGTTCAATGCCAATTTAAAACTGCACCAAGACACGCATTTGTGGTTGAGGTTGGCTCACTTTGGCAATTTAGTTCCGGGGCAAATCGATCGCGCGGTATCTATGCGCCGCGTGCACAGTGAAAACAGGATTGCTGGTAAAAATGCAAAAAGCCGCGCTTTATTTCACAAGGCAAATTTTGACAGTTTTAAAAACTATAAAAATGTGGATAAGCGCGCTATGAAAATCCTCATCAACCGTTATGTTTTTAAAGTCTCTAAAAATAAACCTGAGGCATTGCGGTTATACCTGAAAATTTTCAGCGCAAATCCGGAATTGTTGAGGTGTTACTTTTGAAGGAATTGTTATACCTGAAACTATTTCAAAAGGCAAATTTAAAATTTTTTATTTCAAATTTTAAAACCTGTATGGTGTTGATGGATGGATTAAAGAGTTCAACTCATTGTCATTCAGAACCTGTCCGCCGGATCGGATGACGTTTTAATTGTCATCCTGAACCTGCTCTGTCGGCATGCAGGCTCGGGTCAGGATCCCGCGCATTCTAAAAAGAATAATATAAAGGGTTCTACCATTTTTTGGTGTGGTTAAAATTCTTAAGTTGACATAGGACGAAAAGACATAGGTCTTAAGATTTAATCATTAAAAATTTGATTTTCAAATATTTGGATAATTAATGGTTTATTAGGTCAGAGTTTAGGAACTTATGTCTGGATATTCAAAAACTCAATCCCACAACATTCGTGGTCGAACCATATAAAGGAAATCATCCAACCTTCGCATACAAATTTACCCTAAAATCAGCTTGTAATTGATTTTAAACTATATATTTGGACTTAAGAAGATTTACCGCTCTTATGAATTTGCCAAAAAAAATAAACCCGGACAGAATCAAAGACGCTATAATCGAGATCGAATATGAGGCTGATTTACCCTTTGAAATTCTTTTGGGCCTCTTTTTTTCTGAGCTTGATGACTCTTTTAAGTTTATCAACCGCCCTTCTAAATTTAAGATAGGCCTGTTTTATAATGATAAAATAAAATTTGAAGTTAAAGAAAGAACAATAACCTTCAATTGCTTTGAGAATTATAACAACTGGTCTGTTTATTTTCCTGAGGTAAAAAAAACGATCAAACAGTTAATGGCAACTGGTCATATAGAACAGTTTAAAAAAATTAGTGTAAGGTATATAAATGAATTTCGCGACAAAACCATACAAGATTTTTCTAAATTTAATTTTACTTTTGACAAGCCAAATATTAGGTCAAAAAATTTTAGATTTAATCAGGAGTATTACTTAGAGGATGAAAAAATTATATTAAATCTTGCAACAGTCGATCTATCACAGGAACAGCAAAATACTATAAATGCTAATACATTATCTATAATTGATATATGTGTTCAATCTAAAGTATCAGATATTAAATTTCCTAAAGAATTATTCCAACTTCTGGAACAATTACATATTAAAGAAAAGGAAGTTTTCTTTGGGTTGGTTACAGAAGAATTTTTAAAAAACTCAAATCCAGAATATTAACTCATTATGGCAACAGTAGCAATACAAAATCAACTCGAACAATTACTGGGAAACCAAACGACAAATTTTGAATCGGAGGGGTTTTTGAATTCCAGTTTTAGTTCTGAATTATTAGAAAGTGCTCAGTATTATCAAAACTTTGAAGATAATAAGCGATTGATAGAATTTCACAGGGAAATTGATCGCCAATTTGAGGAGTTAGAAGGGGTTTTTAGCGAAATTGATAGTTCTATTATTAAAGAAAAAACAACCGAAATCTATGATGGCAGCCTAAATTTTAAACTTGACATTGAAAAAATAGAGTTGACTAATGACTGTAGTTTATTTATAACTTTAAGAGAAGGGGCTTTTACTGTTTATATTGATAAATATCTTGACGATAGCGAAGATGAACTTAACGCTATAATTTTTAATGGCGATGAAAAATTACCGAGTTTAACTGGTGAAATGGATTTTGTCATGCAAAAAATTAAAAGAACAATTGATAATAAGCGTTAAGCAAATTTTATAATGCAATATCCTTCGCATTTACTCCCAAAATCAAATCATAAGTGTATTGAGAGCAGCTTAAAAAACCAACTCCTTATTCGTCATGTTTCAGTTAAAAACCAAGCCTCTATCTGGGATGAGAATACCAACACGGTTAACGTTAGAAATGTTTGTTCGCCCCGCGAAAATATTTATGATTTATCCACAAGCCTTTACGGGGTTTTCAAGAAAGAGAATTGTTATATTGAATTAACCGATATCGGTAAAGCAAAGTTCAGCCATTACTGCAATTGTGATGAAGATGTCAAAACAGCACCACGGTACTTAGATGAATTTTTTTATAAGGAAGATAAAGATTGGTTTTTTTTGAAAATCAAAAATTTGAGCACATTAAAAGCTGAATATTTTAACCCACAAAACGGACAAAAATTTGTGGCAGAATCAAAAGTTGAACACGCGCCAATGAAATGGGATTTTTGGCATTTTTCTTTAAAATGGGAGATAACCTATCCAAAAGAGGCGAATTTTTCATCTAACATGAAGAAAAAATTGGCCTCAGAAGCGAGGGCGTCCATTGTTCATTTCTGTAAAAAACAAGCTGATGAAAATCCTGAAATCACTGAAGAAATATATTTGAAATGATAAGTAGCCAAGGCATTGAAAATTTTCTTTTATTTCCGACTACTCAAAAACTAAATTAGACCAAGTAAGGTTTTAAATGTCAAAACAGTTAAAATAACTTTACACCCAAAATTAGCAGATAATGCAAGATACTAAGCACCTAATGATCATCGGCGCCATGAAGGCCGGGACCACGAGTTTATTCCGTACGCTGGAAAAACATCCGGAAATATGCCCCTCCGTTCCCAAAGAACCACAATTTTTCTGTGAGGCAGAATCCGAAAAGAAATTAGATGACTACTTAAAGCTATTTGACTTTGATGCGGAAACACAAAACTACCGCATGGACGGCTCGACCAATTATGCCAAATTTCCTTATTTTAAAGGGCCACCTGAACGAATGGCCAAAGCCGGGCTCAATCCCAAAATCATCTATCTCGTGCGTAATCCTCTTGACCGAATAGAGTCGCATTATAACTATATGCTGCGCAAAAGCCAATGGAAAAACAACATTGATGATGAAAATTTGATCAATGCCAGTAATTTCTATTTGCAATTGCAGCAGTACAGACGCCATTTTTCAAAAGAGCAGATGCTAATACTGTCTTTTGAGGAATTGAAAAACGATAATGAAAGCTTCATGAAAAGGGTCTTTGATTTTTTGGAGTTGAAACCAATCAAAAATCCTACTATTGAACAAAAGAATAAAACGCGGTACCAGTCAAAAACCGAACTGTTCGTCAAAGATAAATTGGGGACTTTACTCCCTTATATTCCAGGGAAATTGAAAAAAACCTTAAAGAAAAACGTGGCCCACAAGATGGAAGGAAAAAAACAAAAACTCTCACCAGTGCAACGCGAAAAATTCCATCAAGCACTGGCCCCTGATATGATAAAATTTCAGGAGGAGTATGGATTTGATGTGTCGAAATGGGGCTTTAGATAATTTCAAATTTATCATTTCAAATTTGAGAAATAGTTTATTCACCGCGTGATTATCAGTGTGGATAGGACTCGTGGGATACTGATCCCGAGAATTCGGGGCAGCATAACAGATTTGAATGAGTTTAGAATTACTGCAATCCCAAACTTACTGTCATCCTGAACGGGTTTGGCTGTGTCAAAACAGACAAAGGCGATTCAGGATCTCGCAATTTGCTACATCAGGCTTGTTAGGGCAGGTGGGATGCTGAAACAAGCTCAGCATGACAGTTCTGTGTGGGGTTTTAAAATGACAGTTAAATAATAAACCAATAAAATGTGGAAGTTATTCTCTAATTATGGTTTAATTTGTAAAGTGAATAATTTGATGTTTTTGCCGAAAAATAATTTTCCTTTGATAGCAGAAATAGAAATAAGACTTATAATATGAACATCTTGGTTACTGGAGCAGCGGGGTTCATCGGCTTTCACCTTTGCCGGAAATTACTGAACAAAGGGCATGATGTGGTGGGGCTGGACAATATCAATCTTTATTACAGTACGGATTTAAAAATCGACCGTTTGGTAGAGCTTGGGGTTGAGAAAAGAACGGAATTCCCGTATAACGAATTGATCTCCGGTGAAAATAAAAACTTCCAGTTTATAAAAATCAACCTCGAAGACCGCGACAAGCTTCCGGTCTTGTTCGAGAACTGTAAATTTGATAAAGTTATCAATCTCGCCGCTCAGGCTGGCGTGCGTTACAGCCTTGAAAATCCAGAGGCTTATGTGGATTCAAATATTGTGGGCTTTTCAAATTTGCTGGAATGCTGTCGCCACGCCGGGGTCAAAGATTTTATTTTTGCCAGCAGCTCCAGTGTTTACGGTCAGAATGAAGTTCCCTTTTCTACGACAGACCGCGTGGACCGCCCCGTGAGCCTCTATGCCGCCACTAAGAAGAGCAACGAACTCATCGCTTATACTTACAGTCATTTGTATGGCATTAAAACAACCGGGCTGCGGTTTTTTACCGTGTATGGACCTTGGGGCCGGCCGGATATGGCAATTTTTCTGTTTGCCAAGGCCATTGCCGAAGACAAGCCCATTAAGGTATTCAATGATGGTAAACTGGAACGCGATTTCACTTATATTGACGATATTGTTGCTGGCATAAATAGCATTGTCACCGCTGAGTCAAAGACAGATTATGCCCTGTATAATATCGGAAATGGAAAACCGGTGCGTTTGCTGGACTTTATAGAAATCCTGGAAACAGAAATGGGCAAACCGGCAAAAAAAGAACTCTATCCCATGCAGCCCGGCGATGTTTATAAAACCTGGGCCGATGTGTCAGACTTGAAAAAGGATTTTAACTACAATCCCCAGTGGAACATCGAGGCCGGAGTCACAGAATTTGTGAAGTGGTTTAAAGGCTATTATAAAATTTGAGGATTTGAAAAACCCTACTCTTCCTCTCTTCTGTCATTCTGAAAAATTGCGACGGTAGAAGCAATTTATTCAGAATCTATTAAATTGGAATAAGGATATTTTTGTTTTAACCTTTTTGATTAATAGGAAAAGATCCTGAATCGCACCTGCCTTCCCATCGTCAGGCAGACTTGTCCAGGATGACAAGTTGGAGGGGGATTGCTAAGTCCTCATTAAAAAAAGCTTCTAAGACAGGTTGGCCGCCGGGATACATGACCAATAACTTGATAAATCCAAATACCTTTACTTCATCTAAATTTATGAGCTTAAAACGCGCTTATCACAATTATTCAGTTTATATCCTGACAAATAAACCTTAGTGAACGCTATACATTGGTTTTACTGGAGGAATAGATGATCGTTTGGAAAGACATTTAAATGGGAGGGGAGTAAATTCACAAAAAAGTACAATTTAAAACGGCTTATTTACAGCAATAGTCCGTTGAGTTTAGGTTTAAAATGATGAATATCAATAAAATAAGTTAAAAATAATCGTATTAAAAATAGGATAACTCTCTGATTATCAGTATATTAATTGTTTACCAAAGCAGCTAAAATATGACGCTCAGAGAGAAATCCAGCTATAAAGATGTAACAAAAAACATTCTTGACAAAATGCCGAACATAGGTAAATGGCAATATTATTTTATCTTGGAGACCTTTGGCCTGTTCCTCTCGATCAAGGGCCGACTAAATTTCCTTGGCCTTGCGCGTTATGGCAAGCGGGGCGAACACCATTACAGATCGCGTTTTGCCAAAGATTTTAATTTCCTTTCCTTCAACGCTGAACTGGCAGTCCAGCATGGCAGTGAAGAGTTTACCATTGCTTTTAATCCAAGTTATGTGAACAAATCTGGAAAAGCGACCCCCCGGGGTCGGCTATTTTTGGTCGGGTGTCTCGGGCAGGGCCAAGTGGGGGCTGGAAATGTCCGGCATAGCGGCCATTGATATTCAAGGCCATACCGCCTTTCACCTGGAATCGGTGCAGACCCCCGGTGAGCTTGGTTCCAAAAGCCTTCCCGACCATTACGGGGGCCTTCTGGTGGACAGGAAACAACAACTGCTCCCGCTGTCCAAATATGTTGTGGCGGACGCGTACTTTTCCAAGCACGGTTTTACCTCAAAGCTGGTGGCCAACGGTTTTGAACTGGTCAGCCGTTTGCGCAATGATGCCGATTTGAATTACAAATATGTTGGGGTGCAAAAGAAAGGCCGTGGCCGTCCAAAGAAATACGACGGCAAAGTCCTGTTCGCCCAATTGCGCGAAGGGCATTTCGAATGTTTGGAAGAAAACGAAGAATGTAAAATATATCAGGGAAAGGTATATTCCAAATCCCTGCCTGCGGCAGGCAGGCCTCAAAAGGGACATCAACCTTGTCGTTGTCAAAACGCTGAAAAAAGGAAAATGGGGGCACAAGCTTTATTTCAGCACGGACCTCGACCTATCGGGAAGGACACTACTGGATTATTATCGAAAGCGCTTCCAGATAGAATTCATCTTCCGGGGTGCCAAGCAGCACGCGGGACTTGAACATTGCCAGGCACGCAGTACCGAAAAACTGCATTTTCACTGGAACGCTTCCCTGACCGCGGTCAATTTGGCGAAGGCGGCGCATCGGTTGCCACTGCCAAGGCAGGAAAGGGGCGCGTTTTCAATGAGCGATGTCAAAACGCTGTACAACAACGACCTAATGCTCAAAAGATTTTTATGCGTGTTCGCCATTGACCCGAACAGACTAAAAAACAAAGAAAAAATCCGGAAGCTTTTAACCTACGGCGCTAGGGCCGCCTAAAACTAAACGAAGTATTGATGATGACATCTTCTGATTTTGATGATGATTTTTCATTTGTTATTGATGATAATATGCTTTCAAAACCTTTAAACAGGGAGCATTGTGAGGCTATATGCCATCTTATAAATTTTGTTCCAATTGATTCTATTATTAGAAATAGACATAGAAACCAAATTAAAGTTGACCCTTTCAAGGATTTAATAAAAAAAATTAACGATTCAACTTTTTCCACAGACGAGCTTTAAATTAGGCACAACAAGAGTATAACGTGAATGATCTGAAGCCCCAATTAAAACAATTTTTATCATAATGTAATATTTAATTTTTTTAGTTAAAAATTCCAGTATTTCCTATATTCACTGTCTTTATTGGTCTCAGAATTAGTTAAAACCCTGCCTGCCGGCCTTTAGGTTTGCACTTTAGTGCATCTCGCTTTAGCTTCTGAAAGTTTTATAGAATGAAATTTTTTAGGCAAACTTTAAATACAAATTACAATATACAATTTGCTTTTTTTTATAAGGAATTTAATTCCTTGTTTCAAAACCCTGCCTGCCGACAGGCAGGCCGATGGCTCTTTAGTCCATAGTGGTTTAGTCCTTTAGAAATAACTGTTTTTTTATGATTTGGCTATAGTTTAGAATAGCCATTGTCACTGATTAGTTGGGATTTTTGTTTACAAATTCAAAATATCAATGCCGGGTTAAACTACAGATTTTATGAAAAAACCTAATCTTTTTATACTCGGCGCCCCAAAATGCGGCACGACTTCTTTTGCTAATTATTTGAACAAACACACCCTTCTATATTTTTAAGCAGTGTCAAAGAACCGCATTACTTCAATACAGATAGTGAAAACAGGTTCACATTTACCGAAAAGCAATATCTCGAGTACTTTAAGGAGGCTAATGAAACCCATGAGTTTAGGATGGATGCATCAGTATGGTATTTATTTTCTGAGGAAGCGGTGCCAAATATTTTGGAGTATAACCCTGATGCCAAATTTATTGTAATGTTGCGCAACCCAGCCGATATGTTTTTCTCACTCTATCAGCAATTCCTGTTTAGCGGCAAGGAAACCAAAAAATCACCAAAAAAAGCTTGGAAAATGCAGCAGGACGACAGGAAGGAAAGCATATTCCGGTTAGCTGTTATGATCCCCAACACTTACAGTAAAAAAAAGTTTGTAGTTTGGGCCAACAAATCACGAAATTGTCAAGACAGGTTTCTTTAGATCAAGTATATTTTATTATTTTTGACGATTTAAAAGAGAAGTTAGATCAAGTTTATCGAGAAACAATCAAGTTTCTAAAACTCCCTGCCCATTCTTTAGATAGTTATCAGGTTTATAACCAAAAAAAAGAACGGCGATTTTATGGGTTGGCTTTTTTCTTAAAAGTAGTCAATAAAGCAAAAAAGAAACTTAACATTAGAAAAGGGGTGGGCCTGGCCAATCTCATCAATCGAAAGAACAAGAAAAAATCTTCTGGAAAACATACGAAAGAATTTAAGGAAATGAGACCAATGCTCATCAAAGCTTTTCGTGGGGATGTTTGCAAAATAGAAAAAATTACAAATAAACAACTCAATAATTGGAAAGAAATCTAAAATTTTGAAATGTCAAACTTGAAACTCAAAAATTAAATATTAACTTGGGCGTCTAATCAATAATTTAAAATGAGCTATAACCCTTATTATCAAATGCTCGAAAAACTAAGATTCTCAACCTCTTGGGCAAAAAGAGTTAAGTCCTAATTTTTTAAATTCAAAAACCTTATTAATAAAGGAATTGCAATTATTATTTATGTGCCTAAGTCAATAATAAAATTAGTTGCATAATGGCTTTAAGGTTTGAGAATCCCATCAGTTCGGAAGCGTTCTATTAAGGCCCGATCAAACTTTTCCACCCCATTTTGGTTTAAATGATGGGATTCATAAAAATCGCGGGAGTCTTTAAGGTTTAAAATTTCATTGAAATTATAGTAGGGAATATCTAAACTATTAAAGTAATCATTGTAATAATCAATGTTCTCTATTGAGTTGTAATAATCTTTGGTATAGGACGCCTGTACCAATACAACAGGAATATTTCTATTTTTAAAAAAGCTCAAATTACTTTGAAAATAATTGAGTTGGGTTTGCAATGGCTTTAGTTTCTTTGTTTCAAACGGCTTTTCCTTATAAAACGCAAGTTTTTTTTCTATGAACCCACCCTGAACATAATGATCGTTTCCCCTCTTTAAAGCTTGATTTTCTTCATCTAAAATAAAATATTCATACGAGTTATAAATGAAATTGTTCCAAATTCTAATCCTTTTACTTTCAACCATATTTTCAAATAATTGACCCCTTTCCTTATGAAAAAGGTAGAATTGCTCACTTAATTGAATGTTGGATTCCGCACCATTAATGGAAAACATTTTGGGATAGACTTCGTAAACCACTAAATCGGGGTTTAGACCCTCTGCAAATTCCTCAATAATTAAATGGGTCTGCTTGTGCGTTTGTGCACTTGATCCCAAATTCATGGAACTATACCCGTACTTTTCAAAAATACGCCCATCAAAAGACCGGTATGCGTGAGAAGATCCGAGGAATAATATATCGACGGAGTTACGCGTCCTGCTTTCCTTTAGTTTGGTAGATAAAAAATCAGGCTCTCGTTTATTTACATTTTGAAGTAAAAAATTTGGCATAGTGGTTTTCCATATAATGACCAGAACACAGTATAAAGGGATGATTATTAAAACGAAAAACACACTATTCTTTATAAATCTTTTCATAGTTTAAAATTGAAAATATATAAAACTGGTTTTATCTGCATACATAAACATTCCGATTAGAAATATAATAAACCCATAAAACCCCCATCTGAAAGTGCGGGGTAGAAAATGGATTTTTAATAATTGAATGGCATAATCATTTCTTCTTCCAAACCACTCGATAAGTATAAAAAACGTTATTAACAGAACCAGTGAGATTGAGGCTTTAAAAGAAGGGATAGTGAATAAGGAAGCAGAAAACATTCCGTTAAGATATTGAATGGCATGAGTCAAATCTTCTGCCCTAAAAAACACCCAGGCTATTAGTGTCAATAAAAAAGTAAGCCCTATTTTTAAAAACTCTTTAAAAGGTGGAAGGGAGCGGTTTAAAGCAACAATTTCCATGTTGTTTCGGTTGTTTTTTGTCAGTAAAAGTGGTAAAAAATAAACGGCATTTAAAGCACCCCAAATAACAAATGTCCAGTTAGCACCGTGCCAAAATCCACTGACGATAAAAATTATAAATGTATTTCTGATTTTCATCCATAAACCTCCCCGGCTGCCTCCCAAAGGAATATAAAGGTAATCCCGGAACCACGTGGATAGTGAAATGTGCCATCTTCGCCAAAACTCTGCTATATCCCTCGAGAAATAAGGAAATGCAAAGTTTTTCATCAAATCAAAACCGAATAGTCGTGCCGTTCCAATAGCGATGTCTGAATAGCCTGAAAAGTCACAGTATATTTGGAATGTAAAAAAAACAGCCCCTAAAAACAAAGTGCTGCCAGAATAATCTTGACTGTCCTGAAAAATCATGTTGACATAATAAGCACAATTATCGGCGATAACCATTTTTTTAAAAAAGCCCCATAAAATTTGTTTGAGGCCATCTGTCGCCTCTTCAAAATTAAATTTACGCTCCTTTGAAAATTGAGGGAGTAAATGCGTTGCCCGCTCAATCGGACCTGCTACTAATTGAGGGAAAAAACTGACGAAAGCTGTGAACTGAATAAAATTATTGGTTGGGGTCATTTTTTTTCTGTAAACATCAATGGTGTAACTCAGTGTTTGAAAGGTATAAAAACTGATGCCCACGGGTAGCACGATACTTAAGGAGTATGAATCAAAATGATAACCCGCTATTGAAAAAGCATTGGCAAAATTTTCGGCAAAAAAATTATAATATTTAAAAAAACCCAAAAACCCTAAATTTGCAATAATGCTGATCCACAATAACAGCTTTCTCTTTTTGTGCTCGGAAGTTTTAGCTAGTTTAAGCCCGATGCTGTAATCAATGATTGAACTAAACAATATTAAACTCAAAAACCTCCAATCCCACCACCCATAAAAGACATAGCTGGCAACGGCAATGAGTAAATTTTGATTGTGAAAATTCTTATTGAAAACAAACCAATAGAGGATGAAAACAACAGGAAGAAAAATTAAAAAATCTAAGGAATTAAAAAGCATTTTAACGAATTACATGTTATAGTTGGTTAATCCATAGAAACAGCGTTGTTGGCATGTTTATTTTGAAAATACAATTTAGAGTTCAACAACATTTATAGTAAATGTTTTAGACACTAAATTGAGGTCAAAACACAACGATTTAAATTGCTTCAAAAATATTTTTTATAAGGAAACACAAGTCTAATTAAGGCCTTTTTTCCATAAATGTTTCAGTCTAGGGAAAAATCCTTCGCCCCCGCCTGCCATCCTGTTTTGAAATTGACGGCGGGCAGGTTTTATAAAAATGAATTTATGCTTATGGGAGATGATCATAATCAGTCTGGAATATATTTATGGTTTAAGTCTAAAAACTAAGGAGCACAAAAATACAAAAAAAAATATTTTTTTGTATTTAGATAAATCTAATTTATGAAATTGTGTTCAGGCCCCAGCATTTACAGTATAAAAAAGTTTGTAGTTTGGATCAACAAATCACGCAATTTTGAAGACAGGTTTCTTTAGATCAAGTACATTTTATTATTTTTGACGAATTAAAAGAGAAGTTAGATCAAGTTTACCGAGGAGTAATCGAGATTTTAAAACTCCCTGCCCATTCTTTAGATAGTTATCAGGTTTATAACCAAAAAAAAGAACGGTCATTTTACTGGTTGGCTTTTTTCTTAAAAGTAGTCAATAAAGCAAAAAAGAAGCTTAACATTAGAAAAGGGGTGGGTCTGGCCAATCTCATCAATCGAAAGAACAAGAAAAAATCTTCTGGAAAACATACGAAAGAATTTAAGGAAATGAGACCGATGCTCATCAAAAGCTTTCAAGAGGACGTTTCCAAAATAGAAACGCTTACAAATACACAACTCATTAATTGAAAAACAATTTAACTAACTAAAATTTAAAAATGATCATAGCCCATAAACATAAGTTTATTTTCTTTAGAACAAGGAAAACTGCAGGAAGTTCCCTGGAAATAGCACTTTCTGAGTTTTGTGGAAAGGAAGATATTATCGCACCAATCTCAAAAAAAGAAGAGGAAATGAGGCGGCAACTCGGTTTTTTGGAAGCTCAAAATTATAGGCTGCCTTATTCAACTTACAATTCGAGGGATTGGTCAAGGTTAGTTGCGGGTGGTTTTCATAAAAAACTTTATAACCATATCCCCGCTGCAACTGCAAAAAAAATATCTATCCAAAGAAATATGGGAGACTTATTGTAAGTTTACATTTGAGAGAAATCCATGGGATATAGCTATTTCTTATTATTTTTGGAGGACCAAGCAAAAGGATATGACTGGCTTTGATGAGTTTATCACTAATGGCAAAGCCAATATCAGTGATTTTGAAATATACAGTATTAATGGGATCCCCGTGATAGATGATATTTTTTCTTATGAGGGTTTAGGTAAATCACTGAAGGAACTAACAGAAAAATTAGGTTTGAAAAAACCTTTACAAATGCCCAAAAGAAAGGCTAAGGGAGATACTCGGAAAAACCGAAAACCTTATCAGGAATTGATATCAGAAGAACCGAAAAAGCTTATTGAAGTTGCGGCTGCGCGGGAAATAAAATTGTTAGGGTATCAATTTGAAGCTAAATGAAATTAATAAAATGATAGAGGTAATCAGTTACTTCCATATTAATTTATAATAGAATCCAGCATTGTCAGATTGAGCCTGCCTCGCCGGCAGGCAGGCTCTCGCCGCGGCAAAAGGACTTTTGCCCCCCAAGCAGGCTTTGGGGGAAGGGCTGGGGTTGGGATGAGTGTCATCTTTAGCCGGCTTCAGCCGGAATACAAACCCATCGGCTTTAGCCGATGGTAGTTTAGTTTCCGTTTTATTTAAAACACATGTTAAACGTCAACCTTTTTTTAAGGTTAAAAGAAACAAAAACCTACCTTTGCGATTTTAAAACGGCTTTTAAAATGATCTCAATTACAATTCCGACACACAACCGCGCTCACCTGATCAGTAGTGCAATTCAAAGCATCCTCGATCAAACTTATACCGACTGGGAGTTGTTTGTTGTCGATGACGGTTCCACGGACGATACTGGAGAAGTGATGTCAAAATTCACGCAGGACCCGCGCATTAATTACCATAAAAAGAAAAAAGAAGGCGCCACCATCGCCCGGAACAAAGGTGTGGAAATGGCGAGTGGGGAGTTTATTACCTTTCTGGATAGCGACGATGAAGCCGCCCCCAATTGGTTAGAGTCTTATGATAAAATTATTCAGGACAATAACGCTCAGGTGATCAGCTGTGGTAAAGCAACTTATGACCATAATGGTGAAAAGATCAGTGAGACTTTTCCAAAAGAATTAAAAGATTTGTTTCCGGACATAAAATCTCAATTCACAAATGGCGGGACTTATATACTTAAACGCTCAATTTTTAATACCATTGGCGGCTTTGACCCTAAATCGAGTTCTGGACAGCATACAGAAATGGGCTTTAGGCTGGTTCCTTATTGCCAGGAACAGGGTATAAAAATTTATAGCACTAATAAATTGCTCATCAAAGTCCATATTCATAAAGGCGCGCGGATCCGCACTGATAAAAAGGCAAAATATAAAGGAGCGAAATATAATTTTAATAAACATGCCGAGCTTTACGCTAAAAGTCCAAAGGCCAGAAGTAGTATAGAAGGGGTTATTGCTTATAATGCGTCCCAAACTGGTCTTAAAAAGGAGGCTTTTCGCTATTCCCTGCGCTCTTTTAAATCAGAGCCAAATTTAAAACGATTTTTACGAATACTTTATTTCCCCCTGAAATGAGCCAAAAAACGGAATTTACCGGGTTTATCATGACTTATAACCGTACGGATATTTTAGAAGAAACAATCAACACGGTTTTAAGCCAGACTTATCCTCCTGAAAAAATTTTGATTGTGGATAATGGTGATGACGACAAGACCAAACGCCTGATCGAAAGCCTGAACAGTGATAAAATTGAATATATGCCACGGGCTATAACGCAGGGCTTGCTGGTGGCGCTAAAATCGGTTTGGAAACGCTTGCGAAACAAGGCTATGACTGGATTTACTGGGGCGATGACGACGATCCACCTTTATTCAACGATGAGTTTGAACACTCGCTCGGCATTGCAAAAGATGACAAAAATATAGGCGCCATAGGTTCTGTTGGGTCGCGATTTGATTTTGAAAAAGCTCGGATTCAGCGCTATAAAGATGAAGAACTCAAAGGAGTTCTGGATGTGGATTCCATTGGAGGTGGTCAAAATATCATTGCCAGTGGAAAAGCAATCAGGGCAAAAGGTGAAGCGGTCCTGCCCACTGGCGAACTATTTTTTGCCTTTGAAGATTTGGACTTTGTCTTAAAAATGAAAAAAGAAAATTACCGTGTTGTGGTCAGTGGTGAATCGGCCTTAAAGCATCGCAAAAATGCCGGAAATATGAATATTAAAAGCAAGCGAAAAGTTGGTCGAAAAATTGATAAAAACAATTTGTGGAGGCAGTATTACTCGTTTCGGTCCTTGATTTACATATTTAAATATAACCAAAACAGTGAGAAGGTTGCGCGTAAATTTGCAACACGGGCCTATTTAAAGGCGGTGTTTGGCTTTATCCACGGCTGGGGGTATGGTGTGAAAAATGCTGAGTACTTAATAGCAGCGGTCAAAGATGCGCGTAGCAAAAACCTGAAAAACCGCGTTGAAAAATGAATTATTCGTCTATGGCCATTCCTGTTTTAGCTTACCACGGCATTCACAATTCCGACAATTTTGAACGTCAATTGAGGTTTCTCAAACAAAATTATTCCCTGATCAGTACGGCTGAACTCGCGGGTTTCTTTAAAGACAAAAAAGAACTGCCCAAAAAACCCTTGCTAATCACTTCTGATGATGGGGATTTATCGCTGTATAACAAGGCCTTTCCAGTGATTGAGAAACTAAAGGTTCCTTTCACCATTTTTTTGATCACCGATTTGATCAATTCAGAAAAACCTTTTTGGTGGAATGAAATCCGCTATTATCTGGGGCAGAAAGCCGGGGATAAAAAGTCTTGGGAAGTCAAGGAATGGCCCAATAGACAACGGGAGGATTATCTTAAAGAACTTCGGGAAGGCTCTGATAAACGGCCTCCCAAACAGCGGCAGCTGTCGAGCACGGAAATCGCTGAAATGAAGAAAGCGGGTATCAGCTTTGCCAATCATTCGCACACGCACCCGATGTTTGATCAATGCACAGCTGAGGAGCTGGAAAGCGAATTGACCCAAGCCAAAGCTATTTTGGATAATGAAGGTTTGGAATCCGAAGTTTTTGCTTATCCCAATGGGAATTATTCAGGAAAAACCGAGAAAATGCTTCAAAAACACGGCATCGAGCTAGCTTTTTTGTTCGATCACAAGCTCAACAAAAGCGTAAAAACGCTGAACCCCTTCCGCATTTCCCGTCTTGCCGTCAATGATACAACACCCTTGTGGAAATTTAAACTCATCCTGAGCGGTTGGCACACAAAAATATTACCTTTGACACGTTCATAGGGAAAATTGCGGGCTACATTAAAAAAATAAAACCAATCCTCTAAAGCTGATCCCCTTCTAAAAGGAAATTATGAAAAAACAAAGCATGTTGGAGTTTAAACCCATCGATTACAAAACCGATGCAGAGCAGGCGGTGGTTTTACTTAAAACGAGTCTTGAAAATGAACGCTCCAAGGAAAGTTTTCAGTGGAAACACGTTGACAACCCTTTCGGTAAATCTTATGGCCTGACCGCTTGGGACGGCGCAAAAATCGTTGGTTTGCGGCTGTTTATGTTTTGGGAATTCACAAATGGCACCCGTGTGATCAAGGCGCTCCGCCCAGTCGACACCGTGACACATCCCGATTACCGCGGGCAAGGGATTTTTAAAAAATTGACCTTTCAAGGTTTAGAAGATTGTGAGGCAGAAAACGATTTGATTTTTAATACACCAAACGACAACAGTTTACCGGGTTATTTGAAAATGGGCTGGTCTAAAATTCAACAGGATCTGACCCCTCAAGTATCTTTTGTAATACCATTTTCTTTAAAAAAGAATACGACCACTTTAATGCCTGTCGCAGAGTTTCCTGCTGAGGGGGTTGAGGTTCAAAATACCGGTGATTTTCATACCCATTGGACTCCTGATTATATAAAGTGGCGCTACAGCGACAAACGCTATAGGATGGCGATGTATTCAGAAAACGGCCAGTCCGTTTATATAATTTTCCGTCAAGAATCAAAAAAAAGGGTGTCTTTTCCCATCATTTTAGAATGTCTGGGACAAGAAAATTTGCACAAAACCGCCATTCGGGCACTCGCGGCTAAGCTCAAGGTCGTTCTGGTTTATCACCTCGACAATATTCAAGTCTCGTCGTTGACAACAAACAGAAACTCCAGTGTGGTGGTCTTTCGCGATGATAAAAAGGATATTCACCATAAGCTCACTTTTTCCATAGGTGACCTTGAAGGGGTTTTGTAAGTTTGAAATTAAGGCTTTTCAAACTTAATAGTGCTTTAGCCCGCAGCCTTAAAATTGATTTAATGTGAGTTCAGGGCTAAAAAAATCAAGTATGCCCGGCAAAATGCTTCGGGATGAGAAAAGCCCAAAAAATAATATTAACCCCACCAACCTTTAAAAAAATGTAATGACCTCTACTACTTTAGACTTTAGATCCATCGATTATAAAACCGATGTGGAGCAGGCTGTGGCTTTGCTTCAAACAAGCCTTGAAAACGAAAGTTCCAAAGAAAGTTTTCAGTGGAAACACGTGGACAGCCCTTTTGGAAAATCTTATGGATTGACCGCTTGGGACGGCGCAAAATTCGTTGGTTTACGGCTGTTTATGTACTGGGAATTCACAAATGGCACCCAGGTGATCAAGGCACTTCGGCCTGTTGATACCGTGACGCATCCCGATTATCGTGGCCAAGGGATTTTTAAAAAATTGACCTTTCAAGGTTTAGAAGAATGCCAGGCAGAAAATAATTTAATTTTCAACACGCCAAATGATAACAGCTTGCCGGGCTATTTGAAAATGGGCTGGTCTAAAATTCAGCAGGATCTGACCCATCAAGTATCTTTTGTAATACCATTTTCTTCAAAAAACAACAACACTACTTTATTACCGGTCGCCGAGTTTCCCAGCGAAGGAGTTAAAATGCATGATACCGGTAATTTTCATACCCATTGGACTGCAGATTACATCAAATGGCGGTACAGTGACAAGCGCTATAGGATGGCGGTGTATTCAGAAAAAGGCCAGTCCGTTTATATAATTTTCCGTCAAGAATCAAAAAAAAGGGTGTCTTTTCCCATCATTTTAGAATGTCTGGGACAAGAAAATTTGCACAAAACCGCCATTCGGGCACTTGCGGCTAAGCTCAAGGTCTTTATGGTTTACCACCTCGACAATATTCAGGTCTCGTCGTTGACAACAAACAGAAACTCCAGTGTGGTGGTCTTTCGCGACGATAAAGAGGATATTCACCATAAACTCACTTTTTCCATAGGTGACCTTGAAGGGGTTTTGTAAGTTTGAAACTAAGGCTTTTCAAACTTAATAGTGCTCTAGCCCGTGGCCTTAAAATTGATTTAATTTGGGTTCAGGGCTAAAAAAATTAAGTATGCCCGGCAAAATGCTTCGGGATGAGGAAAACCAAAAAAATAATATTAACCCCACCAACCTTTAAAAAAATGTAATGACCTCTACTACTTTAGACTTTAGATCCATCAACTATGAGACGGATGTTGACGAGGCGATGGCCTTGCTTCAAATGAGCTTAGGGGGTGATTATTCCAAAGCGGATTTTTTGTGGAAGCACTTGGAAAATCCCTTTGGAAAATCCTATTCGCTTTTGGCCTGGGACGGGCAAACTTTAGCGGGTATGATCATGTTTATGTTTTGGGAATTGACCGATGGAAATAAAACAGTTAAGGTTATTCGGCCCGTTGATGGAGCGACGCATCCAGACTACCGGGGGCAGGGGATATTTAAAAAATTAACGATAGAAGGCCTGAAAATTGGGGAACCTAAAGGGGATTTTCTATTCAGCACCCCTAATAACAATAGCTTGCCAGGATATTTGAGAATGGGCTGGATGAAATATGAACAGCACCTAATCCACAAGGCCTCATTTGTATTGCCTTTTTTTAACAAAAAGAAAAATGTTGAGCTCATGCCCGTCGTCAAATTTCCTCAAAAAGGCGTGGACATGGATAATGGGGGTGGTTTTCATACCCGTTGGACTACCGACTATATCAAATGGCGCTTTAGTGATCAGCGCTATAAAATGGCAGTCTATTCCCAGAATGGAGAAAAAGTTTATGTGTTTTACCGCAAGGAGTCTATCAAAGGCCTCAAATTTATCGTGATTTTGGAATGTTTGGAAAAAAAGGATTTGCATATCACCGCTATCAAAGCTTTGGCGTCAAAACTCAATATTTTTGTGGTGTATCACCTCGACATCTTTAATATATCCTGGCTCAGCTCGGCGAGAAACGCCAGCGTGGTTGCTTATCGTGGGGACAAATATGATATTCACAAAAACCTATCCCTGTCCATCGGCGATCTTGAAGGTATATTGTGACCCACAGCCATTCGTGCCGGTGGATAACAAATGGGAAAACGATTTCAAATTTCAAAATATCAAATTTTGAAATGATCAATTTGAAATAATCATAGCTCAGCGCAAAAATTAAGCTATTTTTGAAAAAAATACATAACAAATGAAGATAGTATTTGTTCAAGACAGTTTAGGGGCCGGCGGTTCGGAACGCTCGAATGCGGAACTGTGGTATTTCCTGCGCGATCAAGGGGTGGAACTTAAAATTTTAATTTTGGAACACCGCAAAGCAGGGGTTGAACAAGAGATTTTAGAGGCTGGTTTTGATGTAAGCTTTATAAAAGCGACTAAGTTTTTGGGGCAATCCAAGAAACTGGCGCGTTTAATAAAAAAAACCAACCCTGATCTGGTGCATTCCACCTTGTTCAAAAGTAATATGCGGGTTCGTTTTGCCAAATTGATTGTTAAATTCTATCATATTGAAAGTTTGGTCAGTACGCCTTATTCAAAGCACCGCTTACTCGATCCAAAACTCAATGCCAAAAAAATTAAAATCGTAAAGCATTTTAATGCACTAACACAAAAATTTGGTGTCAACCACTTTCACGCTAATGGGCAAACTGTGGCCGCCCATTATCGCGAAAAACTAAATGTTCCTGAACATAAACTCAGCATTATTCACCGCGGGCGAAAACCCAATCCATTTGCCACAAAAAAGAACCATCCAGAAATTAAAGCACTTCGTGCTGAGCTCAACCCTGAAAACAAACTTCAACTCATCAATGTGGGACGGATGGAAGGACAAAAAGCCCAGATAATTATTTTGCGAGCCCTGCTCGACTTAAAAGAAAATGGCGTTGGGGATTTTGTGTTTTTAATTGCCGGGCGCGAGGGAAAACAAACTGAAGAGTTATACAGTTTTGTAGAAAAAAATGAGCTCGATGAACACATAAAGTTTTTAGTTCACCGCAGTGATATTTACAAATTACTGGTTTCTTCTGATGGTTTTATTTTCCCATCACGCTCCGAAGGGCTTCCTGGCGCTTTGATTGAGGCAGAGGCCGCTGGTTTACCTATTATTTGTTCAGATATTGATAGCAACTTGGAAGTGGTGAAAAAAGATAAAAATGGGTTGGTATTTCCCGTGGATAACGTTCAACAATTGGTAGAACACTTGCAAAAGCTCATCGCCGATCAAAACCTCCGCGAGCAGATGGGGGCACAGAGCCTGAAAATTTTTGAAGAACGCTTTCAATTGGACGCTATTCACGAGCAAATGCTTGAGTTTTATAAGTCGATGCTAAGCGAAAAAACTGTATGATGTAGTCGTGTATATTGTAAAATTGTATAGTGTAGTCGTGTAAATTGTGTGGTGTTTTTGAAATTTTAAACCGAAAACGAAGTACGATTTACGAAGTTGGAAGTACGATTTACGAAGTGGGAAGTACGATATTGAATATCGAATATCGAATTTTTTTTTCAACCCTAACCAATAACCTTTAACTGTTGACTCTTAACCTTTTTACTCAATTTACGAAGTGGGAAGTAGGATTTTGAATATCGAATATCGAAATTTATTTTTTTCAACCCTAACCAATAACCTTTAACTGTTGACTCTTAACCTTTTTACTCAATTTACGAAGTGGGAAGTACGATTTTGAATATCGAACATCGAATAGAGAATACTGAAGTTATGAACCCGAAAACCGATAACCCCCCGGCCCCCTAAAGGGGGAGTTTGGTGTTCTCTTTTATGAATCGCCGTGATAGATTCAACCCGAAAAAGGGCTTGAAGGGGTCAATGCTATTTAGGCATGGACAAACAAGAAACCTGCCTGCCCGCCGTAGCGCAGCGAAGGAGGGAAACCCGAAAACGAAATACGATTTACGAAGTGGGAAGTACGATTTTGAATATCGAACATCGAATAGAGAATACTGGATAACGAAGTTATGAACCCGAAAACCGATAACCCCCCGGCCCCCTAAAGGGGGAGTTTGGTGTTCTCTTTTATGAATCGCGGTGATAGATTCAACCCGAAAAAGGGCTTGAAGCGGTCAATGCTATTGAGGCATGGACAAACAAGAAACCCGCCTGCCCGCCGTAGCGCAGCGAAGGAGGGAAACCCGAAACCCGAAACCCGAAACCCGAAACCCGAAACCCGAAACCTGAGCGAAGCGACAAGCGACAACCAAAAACTAAAAAAAAGCGACATCAAAAAAACTATTCAAGCTAAATTTACGTAATTTTGATAGCAAAACCCTAAAAGTTTATAATCAGCCTGTTGAGAACACAATAAAACCTTAACTTTGTTTTAAGACAATTTGATCTTGAATAGATTTCAAATTATATTTTTGTTAAAAATAAGTGGGAAATTGTGTTTGGTGATTGAATAAGGGACTTTAGAGTGCGCTTTTAAAGAGCAATCAAAATGAAAATGAAAATGAAAATACTATTTATACAAGACAGTTTAGGGTCTGGAGGAGCTGAACGTTCCAATGCTTATTTGTGTTATTACCTCAAAGAAAAAGGAGTGGATTTGAAAATAGTATTGTTGGACCATCAAGAGGAAGGTCTTGAACAGCAAGTTATCGAAGACGGTTTTGACGTAGTTTTTTTGAAAGAAGGCAAACTTTACAACCAGCTCAGTCAATTGAAAAGCATCATTGCCGATTTTAAACCAGATCTCGTTCACGCCGTTCTTTTCCGGTCTATTTTGCGGGCTAGGTTGACTAAGTTTTTAACTAAGTTTAAACTTGTGGAAAGTTTGGTCAATTCCAGTTATGACAAAAGACGCGTGCAAGACCCTGGCATGAATAAACTGGGCTTTAATATATATAAAAAAATCAACCGTTCGACCCACTTTATAACCGACAATTTTGTGGCCATTACCGATGAGGTAAAGTCTCATTTTGTGAGACACCTCAAAATCGAACCATCACGTGTGAAAGTTATTTATCGCGGGCGACAACCAAATCCTTTTGTCAGTCAAAAAGGAGATTTCAAAGGTGAGCTTCTCAAGGAATTTAATTTACCGGAAAAAAGCCAAATTTTTACAAACGTTGCCCGGCAAGAATTTCAAAAAGGACAAATTTACCTCTTGAAAGCTATCAAAGAGGCCGACAAAATTCTGAGTCAGCAAAATGTGGTTTTTCTTTTATGTGGCATCGAACGGAACGCTACTCCCGAATTAAAAAAGTTTCTAAAGGAAAATGACTTAAAAACAAAAATAATTTTTACGGGTTATCGAAATGATATCAATCGGATTTTGGCTGGTAGCGATGCCTTTGTGTTTCCATCTCTCTTTGAAGGTTTAGGTGGGGCACTGATTGAGGCTCAAGCGGCAAAGTTGCCCATTGTCTGTTCTGATTTGACAGTTTTTGAAGAGGTGGTTAAGAAAAAAGAAAATGCTCTGTTTTTTGAAACGGGCAATGAAAAAGACTTAGCTGAGAAATTGACCACGCTGGCCTTAAATAGTGGTCTGCAAAAAAAAATGGGTAAAAAAAGCCTTCAAATTTTTGAGGACAAGTTTAAAATTGACCATATTCACGACCAAGTTTATGACCATTTTCAAAAATTAATTGCTTGAAGATATTTCAACTTATACAACAAAAACAACACCGGGGTGCGGAAACTTTTGCGTGCCAGTTGAGTAAGCATTTAATAAGAAAAGGCTGTCAGGTTTTAATAATTTCAATTTTTGAGGGTACTTCAAATTTGAATTTTGAAGGTGAAATCACCTGTTTAAAAGCTTCTCGGAAAGCTCGTTTTACCGATATCAAAGCCTGGAAAAAATTAGCAGAACTAATTAAAATAGAACAACCCGATATTATTCAGGCCAATGCTGGCGATACCTTGAAATATGCCGTACTCTCCAAACTCGTTTATCGCTGGAAGGTGCCCATTGTCAGTCGAAATGCGAGTGAGGTGGGACGTTATTTAAAATCAAGTGTTCACAAAAAACTAAATTCTTTTTTTTATCGACAAGTGGCCGCGGTCTATTCAGTTTCTGAAGCTTCCCAAAAAGATTTGTTGGCACACTTTCCTTTTTTGAAAAACAGGACACAAGTTTTGCCCATCGGTATAGAGGAATCGAATGATATTAAACTGCTCGATTTTTCGGATGCCCAGGCTTCTCACATTGTCCATATTGGTGGCTTTAGTTTTGAAAAAAACCATGAAGGCTTAATTCAGATTTTCGAAAGGGTTAAACAAAAGGCGTCATCCGTAAAATTACATCTCGTCGGGGATGGCCCACTCCGGTCTAAAATTGAAAAGATCGTTCAACAAAAAAAACTTCAGCAGGATGTTCATTTTCATGGTTTTGTCAATAATCCCTTAGATTATATTAAAACCGCTGATGTATTAGTTTTGCCGAGTATTATTGAGGGGCTTCCAGGGGTGATTTTAGAAGCCATGTATTGTGAAACCCCAGTGGTGGCTTATAACGTGGGCGGTGTGAGTGAAGTTGTCAATGAGGAGACAGGATGGCTGATTGATAAAAACGAGAAAGAAAAATTTGCGACAGCAGTACTTTCAATTATAAAAAACACCGATCAAGCAGAACAAAGATCCTTGAGAGCCAAAAAGATGATCAATGAAAATTTTAAAAACAAAAACATTGCCCTGAAGTTCATGAACGCTTATAAAGATTTAAAAAATAAACCTCAGTTTTGAAGAAATAATTTCAGGCAAATGTTTAAAATTATTTATATAGCCGGTGATGGCCGTTCCGGATCCACGACTCTGTATGGTGGTCTAGCCAATGCAGAAAAGAGTTTGATAAACTGTTTTTAAGAATTATTCAATTTTTTTAGGAATCCCCGGGATGAGTTAATAAATTATTTCTCGAAAAAATGTATATTTGATTTGAATTTTACGATCTAAATTTCACTTAAAATGTTCTATGTACCGTTGAAATGAATTTAATAAACTTAAAAATAAAGCTTCACAAATTATACCGTAAACAAATGGAAAGGGCGCCGGGTGGTCAAATGCCAGGCTTTATGATTATCGGTGCTCAAAAGGCCGGGACAACCTCATTGCACTCTATGTTAATAAAACATCCCAAATTAAAGGGAGGTTCAATAAAAGAAGTTCATTTTTTTGATAGGGATAAAAAATACGCAAAAGGCTTGGAATGGTACCGCAGTCACTTCAAAACAATTTGGGGGTGGGCAGGGCAAAAGAGAATCTTTTTTGATGCCACACCGGAATATATGTTTCGTCCAGAAACTGTGTGTAGGATAAAGAGTGACCTTCCAAAAATCAAACTCATTGTTATTCTCAGAGAACCCACTTCGCGGGCGTTTTCAGCTTGGAACTTTTTCAAAAAAATTCATTCACGTAAACATACAGTGCCTTCTTTTTCTGAAGCCGTGCAAAGGGAAATTGACGTTATAAATGGAACCAGAGAAGAAGACTGGTTAACAAAACTGGGTATTGTCCGTCGTGGTTTTTACTTTTCGCAGTTGCAGTTTTTAGAAAAAAAATTCAATTCAAATCAAATTTTGATTTTAAAGTCGGAGGATTTGATCACAAAACCCAAAAAGACTTTAAATAAAATATTGGAATTTTTAGATATCAAAAATCACGGTTGGAATACTTTAAAGAAAATCAGGCGAAATGCCGGAGTTTATAAGAACAAAATTAATGATGACGACAAACGAATATTGGATGAACTTTATGAAAATGAAAACAACAAATTAAAAGAAATATACACTATCCAGTTTGATCATTAATCCATAAGAAATGGAATGTTTTTTTTGGACAACTTGTTGTGAGCACTCAATTCAGTTAAAAAAGTGATTTTTCAGAAATAGAATAAATCTCGGTTTTGGAAAAACAATTTCACGTAGATGATCAAAATAATTTACATAGCCGGTGATGGCCGTTTTGGATCCACGATATTGGATGCTGTTCTGGCCAATACAGAAAACAGTTTGTCCAATGGGGAATGCAATCGATTTTGGCAGCGCTTTTAAAAAAACAAACCCGCTGTGGTTGCGGTAAAAAAAATTCAAACTTGTCCACTTTGGCAAAAGTTAAACAAAATTTTAGAAGAAAAGCACCCAAACTATTCCTTTGGGGGAGATGCGCGAGAAGTTAAATTATATATTTCGCTTTAAAAATTTTGAAAAAACACCCGCTTTAGTAAAAGATCCAGAATGGCAAGCTTTCTGCCAGATTATCAGGGATTTTTATACCACAGTTGCTGATATTTCAAATGTTGAACTTTTGATTGACAGCAGCAAGCCGGCGAATTGAAGGCTTTTTTGGACAGACTTGATTTTTTTGACCTGCGCGTTATCCAAGTACATTGAAATTTAGTACTTTGCTCAATAGTCGAGCATCGCGCGCACTCAGAGGTTTATTTTGTCACACTGATGTGTTGAACTTAAGCTATGGTTTTTTAACCCTATGAGCCAACTTAGTTTTTTGGTAAAAAGAAGTCAATATGGATTCTATTTAAAGCAGTTTTGTAATCCCGTTGACTTATCATTTAATTACTTACTTTTGCATTCTTATAAAACGAAAAAATGATCTCAAATTTGTGAAGTTATTCGGTAAAAAAATACTGGTCTTTTTTGGGCTTTTATTTGTGGTGCAGCTCATTACGCTCAGCGTTTTGCCCTATGATTACGGCAATTTGGGTTATGCCAAAAAGGCAAATTATCTTAAACACCATTCAAAGGAGTTCAATACTGCGGTTTTTGGTTCCAGCCACATGTTCAGGGGGGTCAATGCCCCTTTACTGGATTCTTTACTGGAAGATAAATCGGTATCGACTTATAATTTAGCAATGTCGGGGACATCTAACCCAGAGGTGTATCACCTGTATGAGAATTTTTTGGAAGGTGTAAAAAAAGGCAGTTTAAAAACAGTATTGCTGGAGCTTCAACCCTTGAACAACATTTCACTGGAAAACATCTACACTACCCGGAGATCTTATTATAACGACCTTCCCAAATTGATTTATGCTTGGAAATATATTTATGCCTCTAAATTTTCTTTCCGCAAAAAACTGAGTTTTGCGAAGGAATATTTTCAGAACTTTTTATATTCTTTTTACAATTCAGAAATTTACCGTTACCCCATTGAATGGCACGAAGAGAAAAACAAGCCGTTGACGAGCATTCAGGGTTTCAAATCGTGTAACCAAGCACTAAAAGAAGAAGGGGGGAGCTTTATAAAACGCAAGGAAAGATTTCAAAGGAAACCTGAACTGAACCGAGAAAGAATTGAATCGGCTAAAAAAGTAAGGGAATTTAAGAAGTTAAAATTTTACAATAAACCTCATTTGGACTATATGAGGGAGCTGATAAAAAAATCTAAGGATAAAGGAGTTCAACTGATTTTTATTGTTGCCCCAAGGATGCAGGCAAACGCCTATAAACAAACGGTACCTTTATTAAAACATTTACCGAAGAAAAATGCCATAGATCTGGCAGATTATTACCACTACAAAGAATTATATCGCCGTTCCAATGCTTTTGACGAAAGTCATCCCAATGAAAAAGGCGCCAGGATTTTGACCCACTTGTTAGCTGGTAAATTAAATGAAAAATTATGATTTTTGAGAAGTTCAACGACACCTTGGAAAATTGAAAAAATAACCGGGAATGCTATTTAACTCTATTGATTTTGCGGTTTTTTTGCCGATTGTTTTTATACTGTATTGGTTTGTTTTTAAAAACTAAAAACGCAGAATTTTCTTATCGTTGTGGCCAGTTATACCTTTTATGGCTGGTGGGACTGGCGTTTTCTGTTTTTAATCGTGTTTAGCTCTGTCGTGGATTATTTTGTGGGACGGGGACTCGCAAAGGAAGAACGCCCATCACTCCGAAAACTGCTGTTGTGGATCAGTATCATAGTCAACATCGGGTTTTTGGGCTTTTTCAAATACTATAATTTTTTCGTCGATAACTTTGTCAATGCGTTTTCTTTTTTCGGTCAAAAAATCAGTCCCAATACACTTGACATCATTTTGCCAGTGGGGATTAGTTTTTACACCTTTCAAACGCTGAGCTACTCGATTGACATATATAAAAAGAAGCTTGCCCCGACCAAAGATTTCATTGCTTTCTCGGCCTTTGTCAGCTTTTTTCCACAGCTCGTGGCCGGGCCAATTGAACGGGCAAAACACCTCCTGCCTCAATTTTATACCAAGCGGAAGTTTGAATACAGTAAAGCCGTGGACGGTCTTCGTCAAATTCTCTGGGGCTTGTTTAAAAAAGTGGTCATCGCAGATAATTGCGCTTTGGTGGCCAATGAAATTTTTAATAATTCTGGCGAGTATTCGGGGAGTACTTTAGTGGTGGGCGCCTTGTTTTTCACATTTCAAATTTATGGTGATTTTTCGGGCTATTCTGATATAGCCATTGGGACATCGCGTTTATTTGGGTTTGATTTGATGCAAAATTTTGCTTTTCCCTATTTTTCCAGGGATATTGCAGAATTTTGGCGGCGCTGGCATATCTCTCTTTCGACCTGGTTCAGGGATTACGTTTATATTCCCCTTGGCGGGAGTCGTGGTGGTACTTGGAGCAGTGTGAGAAATACATTTATAATTTTTATAGTCAGTGGGTTTTGGCATGGCGCTAATTGGACTTTCATCGTTTGGGGTGCCCTAAACGCAATTTATTTTTTACCCCTTCTTTTATTGAAGAAAAACCGAAGAAACCTCGGTGTTGCCGCGGTGGGGCGCACTTTTCCATCAATCAGGGAAACATTTCAAATACTCACCACTTTTGCACTCACGGTTTTGACCTGGATATTTTTTAGGGCCGAGGATTTAAGTCACGCTTGGAATTACCTGAAAACGATTTTTTCAGGGTCATTGTTCACCATACCTGTTTTTCAAGACCGTTTTACAGCACTAATAACTTCGGCTTTTATAATCTTCTTTTTGCTGATTGAATGGAAGGGCCGCGAAGATGAATTTGCCCTTGAACGCTTTGGGTTCAGTTGGGTACGTGGCTTGCGCTGGTTTTTTTATGCCAGCCTGATTTTTGCTATCATGTGGTATGCCGGAAACCAACAAACTTTTATATATTTTCAGTTTTAATACGGTAATTTGACGATGTACTGATTTGATGATTTGCTGATTTGATAATGTGTTGATTTGATGATGTGCTGATGTTGAGCATGGCGAAATCCCGTTTATAGAAATTGAAATTGAACTCGAAGCTCCGCACTGAGCTTTTTGCCGAAGTGTTGAAATTGAAAAACGTTCCTTTCTCCCTTTTAGGGGAAAGGTGGTTTTACTTTTGCCATTTCGGCAAAAAGTAAAATCGGAAAGGGGTTGAAGTTGATGTGGTAATACGGTGATTTGTTGATGTGCTGATGTGCTGATTTGAAGATGTGCTGATGTGTTGATGAGATGATGTAGTGATTTGTTGATAGGTTGATGCGTTAATACGGTGATGCGGTGATGTGCTAATGTTTGAGAAATCGAAATTGAAGCTCCGCACTGAGCTTTTTGCCGAAGTGTTGAAATTGAAAAACGTTCCTTTCTCCCTTTTAGGGGAAAGGTGGTTTTACTTTTGCCATTTCGGCAAAAAGTAAAATCGGAAAGGGGTTGAAGTTGATGTGGTAATACGGTGATTTGTTGATGTGCTGATGTGTTGATTTGATAATGTGTTGATTTGATGATGTGTTGATTTGATAATGTGTTGATTTGAAGATGTGTTGATTTGCTGATGTTGAGCACGGCGAAATCCCGTTTATTGAAATTGAAAAACGCTCCTTTCCACTTTTAGGCAAAAGTAAAATCGGAAAGGGGTTGAAGCGATCCATCATTTATAAAATTAATTTTTCCATAAAACCATAATTTTTCAGGTATGTTAATATGTTTTACCTTAATTTTGACCAAAAAGTGTGTATTTAAATCTCATCAAGCCTGTAGCTGATTTTTTTGTAGCCTTGTTTGCGATGCTTCTTTTAAGCCCCCTTATTTTTTTCGCTACGCTTGCCTTGGCAATAGCTAATAAAGGTTCTGTTTTTTTCCTGCAGAACCGGCCCAAAAAAAATGAGCGTATTTTCAATATCATAAAGTTTAAAACCATGACGGATGAGCGCGATGATCAAGGGAATTTACTTCCGGATGAAAAGCGTTTGACCGCCGTTGGTGCTTTAGTAAGAAAAACGTCTATTGACGAACTCCCCCAACTTATAAATGTGCTCAAGGGCGATATGAGCTTGATCGGCCCCAGGCCTTTGTTACCCGAATATTTACCGCTCTATTCTGACCGGCAAAAGAAACGTCACGATGTCAAACCCGGAATAACAGGATGGGCGCAGGTCAATGGACGAAACACCATCAGCTGGGATAAAAAATTTGAATATGACGTGTGGTACACTGAAAATGTCAGTATTACACTTGACGTTAAAATCCTTTACCTCACCGTATTGAAGGTGCTGAAAAGCGAGGATATTGCGGCTGATAACCATATTTCCATGCCCAAATTTTCAGATGAATTTAAAAATCAAAATTAATTTTTTATGAACGTATTAGTAACAGGTGCCGGGGCGCTATTGGGTCAGGGGATAATCAGGTCCCTCAATCAAATGAACGATTTAGAACTAAAGATCCATACTTGCGACCCTAATTTCAGGTCAAGTGGACATTTTATAGGCGATCACGCTCATCATATTCCTTTTGCGAACCATGCTGACTATCTATCGAAGTTGAAAGAGATTATACAGAAAAATGATATTAAAATAGTGTTTGTCGGGACCGATACCGAACTTCCATTAATTTCTATGCAGCAAGATAAAATTGAGAAGGAATTTGGGGTTAAAATTGTGGTGGCCAATGAAAAAGTAATTGAAATAGCCAATGATAAATGGAAGACTGCTGAATTTTTGAAAAACAATGGGTTCCCTTATCCTTATTCGGTGCTTTCCAGTGATAAAAAAGGCGTTGACGAGCTCAAAGAAAAGGATGCTTTTCCTTATTTTGCCAAACCAGTTGATGGGGCGCGTTCCAAGGGAATTGTTAAGGTGGAAAATCAAGATATCCTAAATGATATAACAGCTTCCCCAAATAATCTGGTAATTCAGGAGTATATTACAGATGAAGAGGGAGAATATACGTCAGGTTGTTTGGTTTTAGGCGGGGAAGTAAAAGCGGTGGTAACTCTAAAAAGGGATTTGAGGGATGGAAATACTTACCGTGCCTTCTATGAGAAACTTTTTGGGAAATATGACAAATTTATAAGTGATGTTGCTATTAAATTAGGGGTTGATGGCCCTTGTAATTTTCAATTTAGGATTAGAAACGGTGAGCCAGTAATATTTGAGATTAATGCCAGGTTTAGTGGGACAACCCCTTTGCGCGGTTTTTTCGGGTTTAATGAAGTTGCTGCTACTGTCAATTTTTATTCAGGCAAGAAGGAAACAATTGAAAAACCAGAACTTCGGGAGGGGGAAGTGCTGAGGGTATGGGCAGATCTTTTTGTGCCAAAATCTGAAATCCATCGTTTTGAGGAAAGTCAAGAGGTAAAATCCCCGGAATCGACATATTATCCTTTTAAAAGATGAAAACAATATGAAGACAGCGATAATAGGGGCAAATGGATTTCTGGGTGTACAGCTCATTCATAATTTAAAGCAAAAGGGCGAAGGTGTTTTAGCCGTTTTTAATAGGAATCATTCAAATATTCCTTCTGATGTCGATGCCGTTTCCATGCAAGAATTTCTGCGGGGCAATCAGCCAATAGATAACATCATTTTTGCCGCAGGCAGTTTCAGGAATTCCGTTAGTGATAATGTGAAATTAAACTGTGAAGTCCTTTACCCCATCACAGAAAAATACTCGCATTGCAAACTTGTTTATATTTCCAGCTCGAATGTTTATGGCAATCACGCTGAGACTATTAAGGAAGATAGTTGTTTTGAAAACCCGACCGATTATGGGAAATCCAAATTAAGCGGTGAGTTTATCGCTTCTAAAATGAGATCCCACACGATTGTCAGGTTGGTTTACTTGTATGGAAAAGGATTGGAAAACGGTTCCTTTCTTCCATTTATCATCAATTTCGCCAAAAGCGAAAAAAAGATGAAACTATTTGGAAAGGGAAAACGGGAACAAGATTACCTTCATGTTGAGGATGCTGCCGAATTATGTGTCAAGGCCTTGTTTTCTGAAAACAACCACATTTATTTGGGGGCCACCGGCGATTCCACCTCAAATAAAAAAGTTGCTGAAATAATTTCAGAAGAAATCGAAGGTTTCGGGGAAATCGAGCTTCCCGACCAAGAGGAAAAAGCCCCGTCATTTTATTTTGACGCGAGCTGGACACAAAAAACCCTGGATTGGCATCCGAAGAAAACAATTGAAAATGGCATAAAAGAAATGATGTTGTGAGATATTTAATTTGTGGTGATATTCACGGGAATTTACCTGCCTTGGAAAAACTGTTGAAAATAGAAAAAGGAAATTATGATTCTCTTATCTGCCACGGTGATTTAGTCAATTATGCCCCGTGGAGTAACGAATGCGTACAGTTGATGGAATCTGTCCCGAATGCTGAAATTTTAATGGGAAATCACGAGGAATATTTTATCAATGGCCATTTTGGCGGAAGCCATCCCGTGGCAAATGCTTTTTTTGATTTTTGTTACTCAAAATTCACAGAATTACAAACTATTCAGGATTACAAGGATAAAATAGAGCTTAAAAATTTTACCGTCAAACATACGGTGCTGGATAAATACATCTTTGAAAACACTGATTTAGAAGGGGTCAACTTTAAAACAAATTATATAATTGGGCATTCCCATCACCAATTCAAAAGGGATGTGAACGGAAAAAAAATAGTAAACACAGGAAGTTTAGGCCAAAACAGAAAACATATCAATATCGCTAACTACATCATTTATGATGAGGCCCTAAACGATATTGAGCTCAAGTTTTTCCCAGTGGATATTGATTTAGTAATCGACCAAATGCGAAAAGAAAACTATCCCTCAATTTGTATTGATTATTACATGAACAAAGAACGAAAAAAACTGTAAAAACCCTACTAATAGTGTGTTGATGCGATGATGTGTTGATTTGCTGATGTGTTGATGTGCTAATGCGGTAATTTGATAATGTGTTGATTTGATGTAGTGTTGAATTTGACAAACATTCCTTTCTCCCTTTTAGGGGAAAGGTGGTTTTATTTTGCTATTTCAGCAAAATAAAACCGGAAAGGGGTTATG
>Ga0307967_1000279_pt1 | contig 36329 bp, 32 predicted proteins | sample OrgLakmetagen648_FD_201828 | JGI IMG/M metagenome (GOLD analysis project Ga0307967, IMG submission 201828) | Saline water microbial communities from Organic Lake, Antarctica - #648 | ecosystem: Environmental > Aquatic > Non-marine Saline and Alkaline > Saline | place: Antarctica: Organic Lake... | reverse complement strand
AACGCTAATAAAAACAGGGACGCAAACAATGAAACGCACCATTATTTTCTGGAGCCAGGTGTTTCAAGACGCCGTCAGCGTATGGCTTGAGCGCAACGCCTTTAGCTATGCCGGGTCGTTGGCGTTCTATACGCTTTTTTCTCTGGCGCCGACGGTGATTATTGCCGTTACCGTGATTGGTGTGGTGATGGGCGAAGAGGCAGCTCAAGGGCAAATTGTGGCACAGCTGCAGGACACGCTGGGTAAGGACGCGGCCCTGGCCATTCAGCAGGCGGTGGCGCAATCGCGCATTGAAGAGGCCGGCATTTTGCCTACGCTGCTCGGGGTGGGCACGCTGATGATCGGTGCGACTACCGTGTTTGCCCAGATGCAGTTTTCGCTCAATACGATCTGGGGCGTCACCGCAAAACCCACGTCCAACAGCTTGTTTATTTTTATTAAAAACCGCCTATTGTCGCTGACGGTGGTGCTTTCTATCGGCTTTATACTCTTGGTTTCGCTGGCGTTAGGGGTCATGGTCAGCAGCATGCTGCGCGCCGCCAACGACTTGCTGCCGTATACGGCGGTGCTGACTCAAGGCGCTGAATCGTTGGTGTCGCTGGGCATTGTGATGCTGCTGTTTGCGACGATTTTTAAGGTGCTGCCCGACGTGGTGCTAAGCTGGAAGGACGTGCTGGTCGGTGCGGTGGTCACCGCCGTCCTGTTCACCATCGGGCGCAGCGTGATCGCGCTGTATTTGGCCTACACCGCAACGGCTTCCACCTATGGCGCCGCTGGTTCGGTAGTGATGATTCTTTTGTGGGTCTACTACTCGTCGCTTATTTTGCTGTTTGGCGCTTCCTTTACCCGCGCGCTGCTGCTGCGCCGGGGGCGCAAGCTGGTGCCGCGCAACAGCGCCGTGCTCGTAAAGCGCGAGTTGATACAGGACTAAGCTGCGGCTTATGGCGTTGCCTGTTGATTCCAGCGGGCAATGTTGTCGGCGGTCAGCGTAATGATTTTTTGCCGCGCCTCGGGCGTAATCCAGGCGTTGTGTGGCGTGACAATCAGGTTCAGCGGCTCGGTCAGCGCATCAAGCATGGCGTGGCCGTCGCGGGGCGGCTCGGTGGGTAGGGTGTCAATACCCAGCCCGCCCAGGCGGCCGGCACGCAGGGCGTCAAGGGCGACGTGTTCGTCAATGATGCCGCCGCGGGCGCAGTTGACGATCAACAGCGAAGGCTTGGCACGCGCCAGCCGCCCGCGGTCAATCAGGTGCTGGGTGGCCTCGGTCAGCGGGCAGTGCAGGCTGAGCACATCCGCCTCGGGCAGCAGCGCATCAAGCGACGGGCGCGGGTCAGTGGCTTCATTGCCCGGGCGGGCGGCAAAGCTTATGCGCATGCCAAAGGCGTCTGCCAGGCGCGCCACGGCGCTGCCCAGCTCCCCCTGGCCGACGATGACCAGATGTTTGCCGGCAAGCTCCAGCGTAGGGTGGTCCTGCAGGCAGAAAAAATCGCTTTGCTGCCATTTGCCGTTGGCCACGTCATGTTGGTAGCGGGGTAGCCGGTTGGCCAGCGCGAGAATCAGCATCATGGCATGTTGGGACACGCTGCGGGTGCCATAGCCGACGACGTTTTTGACTGCGATGCCCTGTGCGCTGGCGGTGTCCAGGTCAATGTTATTAAGCCCGGTTGCCATTACACAAATCAGCTTGAGCCGGGGCAGGCCGGCAAGCGTTTGCGTATCCAGTACAACCTTGTTGACGATGGCGATATCAGCATCAGCCAATTTTTCATATGCGTCTTGCGCAGTGCTTTTATCGTAGACGGTCAGGCGGTTGACCTGATCGCGAAGGGGGCTTAAATCAACGCAGGGGCCTAAGCTTTGTGCATCCAACATAACGGCGTGGGCCATTTTGGTCTCCTTTAAGGGTTAAGCGCCAGCGAGCCTTGCCCGCCGAGGGTAACAAAAGGGTATAATACCCGCTGCAGAAAATAAGCGCCGAACCGCTTGCCGATTGCCCGGTATGCAAGCGCGATACGTTATCGCGCTTGGCCGGTGCTCGGTGCCGAACACGTTTATTTGCCACGAAACACAACAGGATTTGACATGCGCAGCCATTATTGCGGCCAGCTAAACGAAACATTGGTGGATCAAACGGTTACCGTTTGCGGGTGGGTACATCGTCGTCGTGATCACGGCGGGGTGATTTTCCTCGATATGCGCGATCGCGACGGCATTGCCCAGTTCGTGGTCGACCCGGATACCGCCGAGGCGTTCGCCAATGCCGACCGCGCGCGCGGTGAATACGTGCTGCGCATTACTGGCCTTGTGCGCCTGCGCCCTGACGGCACGCAAAACCCGGACATGCCCACCGGCATGATCGAAGTGCTGGCCAAGAACGTTGAGGTGCTCAATACCGCCGCCACGCCGCCGTTCCAACTTGACGATCACGGCAAGGTTGGCGAAGAAGTGCGCCTCAAGTATCGCTACGTTGACCTGCGCCGCCCGGACATGATCGAAAAGCTGCGTCTGCGTTCGCGTATTTCGCACAACGTGCGGGCGTTTCTGGAGCAGGAAGGCTTTCTCGATATTGAAACGCCGGTGCTGACGCGTGCGACTCCGGAAGGTGCGCGCGACTATCTGGTACCCAGCCGCACGCACCCGGGTGAGTTTTTCGCGCTGCCCCAGTCGCCGCAGCTGTTTAAGCAGCTGTTGATGGTGGCGGGCTTTGATCGCTACTACCAGATCGCCAAGTGCTTTCGCGACGAAGACCTGCGCGCCGACCGCCAACCCGAGTTTACCCAGATCGATATCGAAGCCTCGTTTATCGAGGAAGACGACATCATGGGGATTACCGAAACCATGATTCGCCAACTGTTTGGCGAGGTGCTGGACGTCGCGCTGCCCGAGTTTCCGCGTATGACCTGGCACGATGCCATGCAGCGCTTCGGCTCGGACAAGCCCGATCTGCGGATTCCGCTCGAGCTGGTTGACGTTGACGACCTGATGAAAGACGTCAACTTCAAGGTGTTCTCAGGCCCGGCCAACGCTGACGACGGCCGCGTAGCCGCGCTCAAGGTGTCCGGCGGCGCCTCGCTGTCGCGCAAGGCGATCGACGAGTACACCCGCTTTGTGAGCATCTACGGCGCCAAGGGGCTGGCCTGGATCAAGGTCAACGAACGCGCCAAGGGCATCGACGGCCTGCAGTCGCCCATCGTCAAGTTCATGGATACCATCATCGAAGAGCTGCTCGACCGGGTTGACGCCAAAGACGGCGATATCATCTTCTTTGGTGCCGATCAGGCCAATATCGTCAACGAGGCCATCGGCGCGCTGCGCGTGCGTCTGGGCGCTGACCTTCAGCTTTATACTCAAGACTGGGCGCCGCTGTGGGTGGTCGACTTCCCGATGTTTGAAACCGACGGTAGCGGCCGCTTGAGCCCGCTTCACCACCCCTTCACTGCGCCCGCGTGCACGCCCGAAGAGCTCAAGGCAGACCCCGCCAAGGCTCTGTCCCGCGCCTACGACATGGTGCTCAACGGCACCGAGCTGGGTGGCGGCTCGATCCGTATCCACGACCAGGCCATGCAGAGCACGGTGCTCGAGATTCTGGGTATCGGCGAAGAAGAAGCCCAAGAGAAGTTCGGCTTCCTGCTGGATGCCCTGCAGTACGGCGCGCCGCCCCACGGCGGGCTGGCTTTCGGTCTGGATCGTTTGGTCATGCTGATGACCGGCGCGACCACCATCCGCGAAGTCATTGCTTTCCCCAAAACCCAGAGCGCGGCCTGCCTGATGACCGACGCCCCGAGCGATGTCACTGCCGAGCAGCTGAAAGACCTCAACATCCGCCTGCGGCAGAAAGCCAAGGTGGAAGAGGCCGTCGAATAGCCTTCACCAAACGGCGTGTTTGACCCGATGACACCGGCGCCTTTGGGCGTCGGTGTTTTTGTCTGACATGATAAAATAGACAACCGCAAGGAATGGTACCGCCATGACACAAACTCGCCCGCCTGCCACGCGTATTCTCGGCATTGACCCTGGCTCGCGGATTACCGGCTACGGCGTAATTGATGTGGTACAGGGCAAGCCGCGCTATGTGGCAAGCGGGTGTATTCGCACGCGGGATGGTGCACTGGAGCAGCGCTTGGCACAGATTTACGCCGGCCTTGCCGAAGTGGTAGGGCTGCACCGGCCTGATAAAGTGTCTATCGAGCGGGTGTTTATGGCCAAAAACCCCGATTCAGCGTTAAAGCTGGGCCAGGCGCGCGGCGCGGCGCTGGTGTGCATGGCCAACCACGGGCTAGCGGCGGCTGAATACGCCGCGCGTCAGATTAAACAGGCGGTAACCGGCCAGGGCGGCGCCGATAAAACCCAGGTGCAGCATATGGTGACGGCTATTCTTTGCCTGTCTGCCACGCCCCAGGAAGACGCCGCCGATGCGCTGGCGATCGCGCTGACCGACGCCTACGCGCAAAGCGGCCTGATGGCGACGAGCAACACGCCAGCGCCGCGCAGCCGACGCGGCGGTGGCGGACGCTGGCGGCTTTAGCCATCGTGGCTGGCCGTTGTGATTCAGCGGCACCACACTGGTCAGCCGTACAGAGGGGCTTTATAGTACTGTGCAGATCGTACTTTGTGGATCGTAATGCATCGATAGCATTTTCATGGGTTAACCAGAAGCGAGCGCCGCTATGATTGGACGTTTGACCGGGCAGCTGTGGGAAAAAAAGCCGCCGTGGCTGCTGCTTGACGTGAACGGCGTGGGCTACGAACTTGAAGCCTCGATGAATACCCTGGTGGCGCTACCGGCGGTGGGCGAGACGGCGATGCTGTATACCCACCTAACCGTGCGCGATGATGCGCATTTGTTGTACGGGTTTGGCCGCGAGCGCGAGCGGGCGCTGTTCCGCGCGTTGATCAAGGTTAACGGTGTCGGCCCCAAGCTCGCGCTGGGGATCCTCTCGGGCATGGACGAAGACGCGTTCATGCGCTGCGTGCACGATGACGACAGCAAGGCGCTGACCAAGCTGCCCGGCGTGGGCAAGAAAACCGCCGAACGGCTGATTATCGAAATGCGTGACCGTTTTCCCGACTGGCAGCAGGGCGCATCGCTGCTCCCGCTGGAAGCCGCCGCTGGCCCCGCGCAAAGTAGTGCGGCCGATGCCGAAGCCGCTTTGGTCAGCTTGGGGTACAAGTCTGGTGAAGCTACTAAAATGCTGGCCGATCTGGATCACAGCGAAACCACCGAAGCGCTGATCAAGGCTGCGCTGACCCGGCGTATCGGCCGCTAGCGTCCTTATGAAAAGAGCGTCTTTATGATCGAGCACGACCGACTAATTGCCGCCGAGCCAGAGCAGGGCGAGGTCAGGGTCGACTACGCCATACGGCCTAAACGCCTTGCCGACTATATCGGCCAGCCGCGCGTGCGCGAGCAGCTGGATATTTTTATCGGTGCGGCCAGGCTGCGCCAAGAAAGCCTTGACCATACGTTGATATTTGGCCCGCCAGGGCTGGGTAAAACTACGCTTGCTAACATCATCGCGGCGGAAATGGGCGTGGGGCTTAAATCGACCTCCGGTCCGGTGCTTGAGCGCGCCGGCGACCTGGCCGCAATACTCACCAATCTGGAGCCGGGCGATGTGCTGTTTATCGATGAAATTCATCGCCTCTCGCCGGTGGTGGAAGAAGTGCTGTACCCGGCGATGGAAGATTTCCAGCTAGACATCATGATCGGCGAAGGGCCTGCAGCGCGCTCCATCAAGCTTGATCTGCCGCGCTTTACGCTGGTCGGTGCGACCACTCGAGCGGGGCTTTTGACTTCGCCGCTGCGCGATCGTTTTGGTATCGTCCAGCGCCTCGAGTTTTATAACCTTGAGGAGCTTTCTACCATCGTTGCGCGCTCGGCCGGGCTTTTAGCGGTCGCGACCAGCGAGGACGGCGCGGTAGAAATCGCCAAGCGCTCGCGCGGCACGCCGCGTATTGCCAACCGGCTGCTGCGCCGCGTGCGCGACTACGCCGACATCAAAGGCGAAGGCCGGGTCGACGTCGCCATGGCGGATGCCGCGCTCAACATGCTCAACGTCGACCATCACGGCCTTGACCACATGGATCGCCGGCTGCTGTTGACGATGATGGACAAGTTCGACGGCGGCCCCGTGGGCGTGGATTCCCTCTCGGCGGCGATTAGTGAAGAGCGCGATACCATCGAAGACGTGATCGAGCCGTACCTGATTCAGCAGGGCTTGATGATGCGCACGCCTCGCGGGCGCGTGGTGACCCGTCAGGCCTGGGCGCACTTTAGCCGCACGCCCCACGAAGATGCTGAGAATGTTCAAGGCGAGGTGCGCCCATGAGCGGTGATGGTATGAGCGATGTGGGTATAAATGACGTTTTCACGCTGCCGGTACGCGTTTACATTGAAGACACTGATGCCGGCGGCATTGTTTACTACGTTAACTATCTCAAGTTCATGGAGCGCGCCCGCAGCGAATGGTTGCGCAAGCAAGGGGTAACACAGGCGTCGCTGCTCGACGAGCAAACCCAGTTGGTGGTGTATCAACTAGACTGCCATTACGCTCGGCCAGCGCGGCTTGACGATGCGCTTGAAGTGACCGCCAGGGTGGTATCGCAGAGCCGCTGCCGCATGAGTTTTGCGCAAGCGGTCTACCGCGAAGGCACGCAGCTATGCAGCGCCACCATCGAGATTGCCTGCCTGGATGCGCGCCGCCTGCGCCCCAAGGCCTGGCCGCCATTATTGGCTGACGTTTTTGATGACATTGCGCAATGATCATGCAAATTTAGCTCGCACCGACGTTATTCATGTTGGCAGCGTTTAGACTCACTGCCACGTCATACGGGCAACACATTCAAAGAGGGCGACTGTGAACGATAACTCCATGTCCATCCCCCACCTGATTGCCAACGCAAGCCTGGTGGTTCAACTGGTGCTGCTGCTGCTGGTTGCCGCTTCCCTGTTTTCCTGGGTCGCGATTTTTCAGCGCAGTTTCGCGCTTAGCCGTGCCCAGAAAGCGCACGAACAGTTCGAAGACACTTTCTGGTCCGGCGTGGACCTGAATGATCTGTATCGTGACCTCCCCGCCGACGACGAGCGCCGCGGCGCTGAGCACATTTTTCAGTCGGGCTTTCGCGAGTTTCATCGTTTGGCGCCCAAAACCCAGCGTGCCGACACGGTGCTGGAAGGCGTACAGCGCAGCATGCGTGTGGCTTGGTCGCGTGAGGAAAATCGCCTGACCAAGCATTTGGTTTTTCTGGCCACGGTCGCCTCGGCCAGCCCGTATATCGGGTTGTTTGGCACCGTCTGGGGGATCATGGGCTCGTTTCAGTCGCTGTCCATGGCGCAGCAGGCGACGCTTGCCACCGTGGCTCCCTGGATTGCCGAGGCGCTGATTGCGACGGCAATGGGGCTTTTAGCTGCTATTCCGGCGGTAATTTTCTATAACCGCCTGTCTAGCCAAGCCACGCGCCTTCTAGGGCAATACGAAGACTTTGCCGAAGAGTTTTACGCCATTTTGCACCGCAATCTGCAGGGGCGTGACGCCACGACCCGCTAAAAGGGAGCTACCCCATGCAAGGACCCTTTAATCGCAGTGGCCAGCGCCGGCCCATGGCAGAAATTAACGTGGTGCCCTTTATCGACGTAATGCTGGTGCTGCTGGTGATTTTCATGATTACCGCGCCCATGCTGAATCAGGGCGTTGACGTTGATTTGCCCCAGGCAACGGCCGAGCCGATCGATACGCCGGACAGCACTGAGTCGGTGATCGTCTCGGTCGACCAGGACGGTAGCTACTACATTACGCTGGGTGAAGACACTACCTCGGTCGCGCCGGATGAGCTGGCCAAGCGCGTGAGCGCGATTGTACAGCGCACCCCGGAGACGCCGGTCATGGTGCGGGGGGATCGCAACGTCGCCTACGGCCAGGTCGTTACGCTGATGAGTACGCTGCAGCGTGCAGGCGTTGCCAACGTGGGGCTGATTTCCGAGCCGGGGCAAGATGAGTAAGCGTTTAGACCCAAAGCCGCGCAGGCGTTTGTCAGGGAGTTATTTCTGGCCGACGGTATTGGCCGTCGCGCTGCACTTGGCCGTGTTTGTGTTTAGTCTGATAAAACTGCCGGAGAACGACGAGACGCCGGATTCATCGTCCATTGTGCAGGCCACGCTGGTCAGCAACGAGACACAAACGGACGTCGCGCAGCAGGTCAGCGAGCAGCAGGAAGCGGCTAACGCAAAAGAAGAAGCGCCGCAGCCCGCGCCAACACCAGAGCCAGACGAGTCGCCCAGCGAGCTTGAACAAGCCGTGATCGATCAGGCTGAGGACATGGCTGCGCGCGAGGAAGAGCGGGCGCTTGAGCAGGCTGAAGCCGACGCCCGCGCTGACGCCGAGCGACGCGCCGAGCAGGCCAAACGCGAAGCCGAAGAAGCCGCTGAGCGTAAGGCGGAACGTGAACAGCAGCGCGCTGAGGAAGAAGCCGTCGAAAAGGTGGCGGAAGAAAAACGCCAGCAAGAAGCCGAAGCACAACGCAAGAAAGAAGCCGCTGAAGAAGCCGCAGCGGCAAAGGCCGCGGAAAAAGAGCGCGAGCAAGAAGCCGAAGCACAACGCAAGAAAGAAGCCGCTGAAGACGCCGCAGCGGCAAAGGCCGCGGAAAAAGAACGCGAGCAAGAAGCTGAAGAACAACGCAAGCAAGAGGCTGCCATGCAGCGCCAGCTGGAAGGCGAAAAAGAGGCGGCAGCCAAAGCCAGGCAGGCAGAAAAGGCGGCCAACGGTTTTATTGCCATTGTGCGCCGCGCGGTCGAACAGGCCTGGCTGATTCCGGCCGGGGCAAGCGATAGCATGAGCGCGACGCTAAGCGTGCGCTTAGGGCCCTCCGGCGAAGTGCTGGCCGTTACGGTGGTCACGACGAGCGGTGATAACAGCTTTGATCGTTCCGCCGTGCAGGCGGTGGAGCAGGCCGCGCCGTTTATCGAGCTGCGCGATCTACCCGCCGCGCAGCAGTCTGAATTACGCCAGTTCAACCTACGTTTCACACCGGGAGATGTTCGCTGATGAAAACGTCAAGAAACACCGCCTTACTGCACCCGGCGCGTTTGTTATACGGCGCCTTGGCGCTCGCGCTGGTGCTGTTTAGCCATACGGCAAGCGCCGATCTGACCATTGAAATTACCCGCGGCAGCGATAGTGCACTGCCGATTGGCGTGGTGCCCTTCAAGGGTGCCGAGGGCATGCCGGAGGACGTGGCGCAAATTGTTCAGGATGATCTGGAGCGCAGCGGCTATTTTGACCCGCTTGCCCGCGAGTCCATGTTTGCCCGCCCGCACAGCGCCGACGCCGTCGCCTTTGGCGAGTGGCGCTCGCTGGATGTGCGCTACCTGCTGGTCGGGCGCAGCCAGAAAACCGCCGACGGCTATCAAATCGAATATGATCTGCTGGACGTCAGCGGCGCGCGTCCCATGCTGCAAGAGCGCGTAAGCGCTAGCGGCAACAGCCTGCGCGGCGCGGCGCACCGCATTAGCGATGCCGTGTTCGAGGCGATTACCGATATCCGCGGCGCGTTTTCCACGCGCATTGCTTACGTCACCGCACAAGGCGTGGGCGATAATATCGATTACGGGCTTTACGTGGCGGATGCCGACGGCCATAACAGCCAGCAGGTGCTGACCTCGGATGAACCGATCCTCTCGCCCGCGTGGTCGCCAGACGGCAAGAAGCTGGCTTATGTGTCTTTTGAGAGCGAACGCCCGGCCATTTACGTACAGCAGGTGGAAAGCGGGCAGCGGATCCAGCTGACCGACTTTGAGGGCATCAACGGCGCGCCCGCGTGGTCGCCGGACGGACGCAAGATTGCCATGTCGCTTTCCAAAGACGGCCAGCCCGAAATCTACGTGATGAATCTGGCCGGCCGCGCCATTCAGCGGTTAACGCAGAACAACAGCATCGACACCGAGCCTTCCTGGGCGCCGGATGGCCGTAGCTTAGTGTTTACCTCAGACCGCAGCGGTGGGCCGCAGCTGTATCGCTATACGCTGGGCAGCGGCAAAGCCGAACGCCTAACCTTTACCGGCAAGTACAACGCCCGCGGCCGCTTTTCTCCTGATGGCGAGAAAATCCTGTTGGTTCACCGTTCAAAAAACGGGTATCAGGTGGCGCGTCAGGAGCTGGAATCCGGCCGTCTGGTGGTGTTGAGCGAGACGACTCACGACGAGTCGCCTAGTGTTGCGCCCAACGGCACCATGGTACTCTTTGCCACCCAGCAGGGCGGAAAGGGCGTGCTTAGTGCGGTATCCGTCGACGGAAGCTCCTCGTTCCGTCTGCCTGCGGCTCAGGGAGACGTACGTGAACCCGCGTGGTCGCCGTTCTTGTAGCGACGCCACTTGGGCAATGATAGCGTTTTGGCCGTACTCAGAACTCAGCTAAGGAATGACACTATGTCTTCTCTCAATAAATCTTCACTAAACACGTCTTTTCGCAACCTGCCGCTGAAAACGCTGGCCCGTTCTTGCGCCGTAGCATTATCCATTGTCGTGATTGCCGGTTGCTCCAGCACCGGCGGCACGCAAAACGGCGAATCCTACGGTGGCCAGCAGGGTGCTGGTACCGGCGGTGCGGGTAACGGTGCCGGCACGTCGGGAACCGGCGGCAGTGGCCAATACGGTTCGGGCACCGGGACTAGCAGCGGCGTTGGCCAACAGGCCGATTCACGCATCCCTGACGTACGCACCATCTATTTCGAGTTTGACCGCGACATCATCAAAAGCGAGTACGAATCGGTCGTTATGGCGCACGCCCGCTACCTGCGCGCCAACGGCGATGCTCAGGTCGTGCTGAAAGGTCACACCGATGAGCGCGGTACCCGTGAGTACAACCTAGCGCTGGGCGAGCGCCGCGCCAACGCGGTGAAACGTTTTCTGCGCGTGCAGGGCGTATCCAGCGCGCAAGTGAATGTGGTGAGCTACGGTGAGGAGCGTCCGGCCGCACGTGGTCAAGGCGAGTCAGCCTATTCCAAAAACCGCCGCGTCACGTTTAGCTATTAAGCAGTTAGCTATTAAGCGAGCAGGGAGGCGCCAGCCGGCGGCTCCACGGGAGCGAATATGAAGCACAGACTTAAGTGCGGTCTCAAGTGCGGCTTTAAGTACAATCTCAAGCATGCCATGGAGAGGCTGTGCGGCACGCCAGCGCGGGCACCCTGGTGTCTCGCGCTGGCGTGCGCCGTATTGCCACTCAGCGCCTTGGCACAGCAGCCCGTGGTTGAGGACCGGTCAGGCTCGTCAGGCGGGTTTTACCAGCAGACAGAGACCCGGTCATCGGGCAGCTTGGTGATGTTTAACCAGGTGCAGGAGCATCAGCGCGAGCTGCAGCAGCTGCACGGTCAGGTCGAAGAGCTGCGCCACGAGCTGGACAAGCTGCGTAGCCAGTCTCAGCAGCGCTATCTGGATCTGGACGGCCGCCTGACCCGTGCGGCTAATACCCACAGCACGAATACAAGCAGCACTAATGTAGATAGTGCTGCTTCAGACGTTGCTGACACAGAGGCCGGAAATACAGGCACGGTAAGTACCGATACCCAAGATGAGAGCGAAGATAATCCAACGCCATCGTCTTCGTCGTCGGCAACCAGTGCCGCCGCGCAGAAAGCCTATCAGGCAGCCTTTGCCCACGTGCAGGAGCGGGAGTTTGACGAGGCTATTGCCGCGTTTAAACAGTTTGTCAGCGAGCATCCGGATACCCGTCTGACGCCTAACGGCTACTACTGGCTGGGCGAACTATATGCGTCGGGGGATGACCTTGGCGCAGCGGAGCAGGCTTTCACCCGCGTGATCGACAAGCACGCCGGTAGCAGCAAGGTGCCGGACGCGTTGTATAAGCTTGGCTTGGTAAAAGCCCGCCAAGGCGATACCCAGCGCAGCCGTGAGCTTCTCGAAAGGGTGAAAGATGACTACCCGCAAAGCAGTGCGGCGGGCCTTGCCAGCGACTTTTTACGTCAGTCGGCAGACTGATTAAGCGGCGTGTTTTTCAAGGATCACTTTCTCAAGGGTCACGATGTCAAGGGACGCTATGAACTGCAAGATAGATTATCAGCCGGCAACTGACCTGCTGAAAGAACGCATCGTACTGGTGACCGGCGCCGGCGCCGGCATTGGTCGTGCCGCTGCGCTGACCTATGCGCGGCATGGCGCCACGGTCATTCTGCTGGGCCGCACCATTGCCAAGCTGGAAAGTACCTATGATGCCATCGAAGAGGCGGGCGGGCCGCAGCCGGCGATTTTTCCGCTGAACTTTGAAGGCGCAACCCATAGCGACTATCAGGATATGGCGGAAACGCTATATCAGGAGTTTGGCCGCCTGGACGGTATTTTGCATAATGCCGGCCTGCTGGGGCGCATCACGCCCTTTGAGCAGTACAATCCCGAGCTTTGGGAGCAGGTCATGCAGGTCAACGTCAACGGTCCGGTCTGGATGACCCAGGCGCTGCTGCCGCTATTGAAGGAATCCGCAGACGCTTCAATTATTCTGACGTCGTCCGGCGTGGGTCGCAAAGGGCGGGCATACTGGGGCGCTTACTCGGTGTCCAAGTTTGCCACTGAAGGCTTTATGGAAGTGCTGGCCGACGAAATGGAAAACCAGCATCCGATACGCGTCAATACGCTTAACCCGGGTGCTACGCGCACGCAAATGCGCCGCAGCGCTTTTCCGGGAGAAGACCCCGATAGCCTGCGCACGCCCGAAGACATCCTGCCGACGTATCTGTGGCTGATGGGACCGGATAGCCGTGGCGTTAACGGGCAGAAAATCGATGCCCAGCCTCCGCGGAGCTAAAAAGCGTTGAGCGCCCTTACCAGTGCCGCGCAGTCGTCAAACCAGACGTCTGCCGGCCATTGGCGGTAATCATCATCTGCGCTGATATAGCCGTAACCCACAGCGACGGCGGTCATGCCGGCGGCTTTAGCGGCCTGCATATCGCGCAGGTGATCGCCCACGTACCAGCACGCCTCTGGTGCTACCCCCAAGCGCTTGGCGGCCTCCCACAGCGGCTCCGGCGCGGGCTTTTTCACCGCTAGGTCGTCGGCGCATAACAGCGCGCCAGGGCGCAGCGCCAGCGCCTCAATCAGCGGCTCGGCGTAGCGCCGTGGCTTGTTGGTGACAATCCCCCAAGGGCGGCTTTTCCGCTGCCAGCCACGCAGCCATTCATCCAGCGGTGCAAACACGCGGCTATGAACGGCGAGCGCCTGCTCGTAGGTGTCAAGCAGACGGCTGCGCGATGCATCGTGTTCGGGATGCTCGACGTCGAGCCCCAGCGCCAGCGTTACCAGCGCGCTGCCGCCGTTGGAGACCTGACCTCGGATAACGTCAAACGCCAAGGGCTCAAGGCCGTGATGCAGGCGCAGTGCGTTGGTCGCCGCGGCGAGATCCGGCGCGGTATCCACCAGCGTACCGTCGAGATCAAACAGCACGGCTTGGGCAGGCAAGTCAGGCATCATTCTTCAACCCTCTTTTGGCAGGCCATCATGTAGTTGACCGACACATCGTACGGCGTGAGCCGGTAGTGGCGCGTCAACGGGTTGTAGGTCAGTCCGGTCTGTTCGCCGACGTCCAGCTGGCTTTGGCGGCACCAGGCGGCCATTTCCGACGGGCGGATGAACTTGGCATAGTCGTGAGTGCCGCGGGGCAGCATCCTGAGCACGTATTCAGCGCCGACAATCGCCAGCGCCTGGGCTTTTCGCGTGCGGTTGAGCGTGGAGAAAAACACCCGGCCACCGGGACGTACCAGCCGGCTGCAGGCGGCGATTATCGAGGCCGGGTCGGGGACGTGTTCGAGCATTTCCATACAGGTGACGACGTCAAATTCACCGGGCTGCTCTTCGGCGAGCGCCTCCACCGCAACGTGGCGATAGTGGATGCCCACTGCACTTTCTTCGGCGTGACGGCGCGCCGCCTCAAGCGAGGCTTCGCCCAGGTCGATGCCCATGACGTCGGCACCGCGATGCGCCATGGACTCGCTTAAAATACCGCCGCCGCAGCCCACGTCCAGCACGCGCTTGCCGGCCAGCCCCGCCCGCGCGTCAATAAAGTCCAGGCGCAGCGGGTTGATGTCATGCAGCGGCTTGGAATCGCCGTCACGATCCCACCAGTGAGCGGCCAGTGCTTCGAACTTGGCGACTTCTCCGGCATCAACGTTGTCTGTGGCGGTGGGGTGCATGTATCGGCTCCTTAGGGGCAGTGTGTCGTGTATAATGCCATTCTAACCACTCCCAGATCGGAAAGCATGAAAAGGGCCGCTATGATTCGTAAGGCTGTACTTCCTGTTGCCGGGTTCGGCACTCGCTGTTTACCCGCGTCCAAGGCGATCCCCAAGGAAATGATCACCATCGTCGATCGTCCGGTGATCCAATACGTGGTGGAAGAGGCTGTGGCCGCCGGTATCCGCGATATTGTACTAGTGACGAGCAGCAGTAAAAGCGCGATTGAAAACCACTTTGATACCCACGCCGAGCTCGAGGCAAGCCTTGAAGCCAAGGGCAAGCATGCGCTGCTGGAAAGTATTCGCCACATCGTGCCCGAGGACGTCAACGTCATCAGCGTACGCCAGGGCGAGCCGCTAGGGCTTGGCCACGCGGTGCTTTGTGCCCGTCCGGTAATCGGCGATGACGAGCCCTTTGCCGTGCTGCTGCCGGACGTGCTGGTGGATAACGCCGGTAGCCCGGTAAACGGAGCAGTCAATGATCTAAGCGGCATGCTGGCAGCGTTCGAACGCACTCAGACAGCGCAGCTGATGGTCGAAGAGGTCGACTGGCAGCACGTTGAGCGCTACGGCATTGTGGCCCCGGAAAATGGTGCACCCGCGCCGGGCCATGCCGCGCCGCTATCCGGCATGGTAGAAAAACCCGCGCGCGAGGCCGCCCCTTCCAACCTGGCGGTGATCGGGCGCTACGCGCTGCCCGGCGAAGTTTTCCCGCTGCTGGCCGATACGCCGCCGGGCGCGGGCAACGAAATTCAGCTGACCGATGCCATCGAGCGGCTGCGCGCCAAACGCGGCGTGCAGGCCTACCGTATGCAGGGCATCACCTACGACTGCGGCCAGCCGCTGGGCTATCTGGAAGCCACGCTGGCCTTTGGCCGTCGCCATGCAACGCTGGGCGACGAGTTCAAAGCGCTGCTGTCACGCTACCAGCAGGGAGACTAGGCATGCGGGTCTTTGTATACGGCAGCGAACTGGGCGCGGCCACCGCCGCGGCCGCACTGGCTTGGGTGGGGCATCACGTCAGCTGGCTACCGCACGCCTCACAGCCGTGGACGGTACTGCAGCGCGCCGACTGGCTGCGCCGCGAGCCGCAGCTATTCGAACAGCTTGAGCAGAGCTTGGTTGATGGCCACCTGACGCTGGTCGAAAGCCCTGAGGATGCGCTTGCGCACGCCGATACGCTGTGGCTGGGGCTGTCGCCCGCCCAGCGCGAGGACGCCGCCAAGCTGTTGGCGCATCCGAGCATTGCACGCAACGCGGCACTGGTCTTAATCAACAACTCGACCTTTCCCGTAGGAGAAACCGAGCGGCTCGAGCAGCGCCTGGGCGGGCGGCACCTCGGCGTGGCGCTGCCCGACATGCTCGAAGAAGGGCGCGCCTGGGCGACGTTTACCCGTCCGTCGCGCTGGCTGCTGGGCTGCGACGACGATCACGGCGAGCGCCACGTGCGCGAGCTGTTGCGCGCCTTCAATCGGCGTAGCGAGGTTTTTCAGCGCATGCCGCGCCGCGCCGCCGAGCTCACCAAACTTGCTATCAACGGTATGCTGGCCACCCGCATCAGCTATATGAATGAAATCGCCGGCCTGGCCGATACGCTAGGCGTTGACGTGGAGTACGTGCGCCAGGGCATGGGCGCGGATACCCGCATCGGGTTTGAGTACTTGTACCCCGGCTGCGGCTTTGGCGGCCCGAATTTTTCGCGCGATCTTATGCGCCTGGCCGACGTGCAGTCGTCCAGCGGGCGTGCCTCGGCCCTTCTCGACCGCGTGATGGACATCAACGAGCAGAAAAAAGAGACGCTGTTTCGTAAGCTGTGGGCCCACTTTGAGGGCAACCTGCAAGGCAAGACCGTGGCCATCTGGGGCGCGGCGTTTAAGCCCGGCACCGCGCGTATTGATCATGCGCCGGTGCTGACGCTGTTAGCCGCTCTATGGGCTCAAGGGGTCAATGTGCGGCTGCACGACCCCGCCGCGGTACCCGCACTCATTGAGGCGGTGGGCGAGCGCGCTGATCTTGCCACCTTCACCCAGGACCCGTACCGCGCCTGCGAAGGCGCTGATGCACTGATGCTGGTGACCGAATGGAAAACTTACTGGAACCCGGATTGGCAGCGGCTGGCACGGTCATTAAGCGCTAAGCTGGTGTTGGACGGACGTAATATTTATGATCCCGACTTTGTGGCAAGCTGTGGGCTTTACTATCGGGGAATAGGCCGCCGCGCCGATCCGACAATTGCCTAAGGCATTGCACAACGGCCGTAAGGAGAGCTCATGTCTGAATCTGCCGCCTCGTCGCGTATCGTACCCGACGTTGACCAAAGCCTCAGTGCGCGCCACCTGCGTCAGCCAAAAAAGCCGCGACTATGGCCGTTATGGCTCTTGATGCTGGTGTTGATCGCCGCGATGGCGGCCTTGGCAGCAGGCTTCTGGCTTGAGCGCGAGCGGCTGATGGGCGAGCTTGAGCGCGTCAGCGGTAACGTGTCCAACATGCACGCACGGCTGGACTCGGGTGACAGTGATGTACAGGATAAGTTAACGTTGGTACAAGCTCAGGTCAGCACGCTGTTTCAAGAACAAGAACAGCTGGCAATGCACTTCAACAGCACCCGCGACGAGCTTTTGAGCCTGGTGCCGGCAAGCGAGGACAGAGTCTCGGCGGAGGCCATCGAGACGCTGTTGCAGCAGGTTAAGGCGCAGCAGAAGGCTGCCAGCCTGCGCGATGCCCAACTGGCCGCATTGAATGCTTCGCTGGATGCGTTGGAAAAATCCGCTGACCGCCGCGTTGAGCGCGATGCCGATACCGATGGAAAACGTTTCGCCGCGCTAAACGAGACGCTTGAGGCGCTGGCAGGCGACGTTGCCGCCCTTGAGCAAAGCCGCGGGGCGCTCGATGATGAACTCAGCCGGCTGAATGCTCTTGAAAGCGACATGCGTCAGATTCGTCAGGCGCAGCTAGCCTTCAGCGCGCAGCTCGAAATGCTGCGTTAATTGATATGCCCTCGATGGGTCAGGATGCACGCGATGGAAAAATACCCCCGAGGACAAGGCATTGGCTGGCTCGCGCGCTATGCCACACTGCCGCTGTTGTGTGCGGCACCGCTGGCGTTTGGCTTGAGCGCATCGATCGAGGGCGTCAATGACGACGTTAAAGCCAACATCGAGGCGTATCTTGAAAACCTGGAGGGCGACGAATATACCGAGACGCGCCTGAAAGGCGAGGTCAAGCGCCGCAGCGGCGAAGCCATGCGCGTGTATGGCTACTACGAGCCCGAAATCACCGTTACCGTCGTTGAGAAAAAGGGCGGTAACGACGCCGTCAGCGTTGCCATTGAGCCCGGAGAGCGGGTCAGCATCGAGACGCTTGCGATTACCCTTGAAGGCGATGCCAAAAACGATCCGCCGTTTCGCGAAGCGGTTGACGACTTTCCCCTTAAGGAAGGGGATCCGCTGCTACACGCCCCCTGGGACAAGCTACGCGGCCAGCTTACGAGCACAGCGCTTGAACGCGGCTATTTTGACTGGCGGTTCGCCAAGCGGCGCATGGAAGTGCGGCCCTACAAGCAAAGCGCACGTTTGTACCTGGATTTTGATAGCGGCCCGCGCTACCGGTTTGGCGACGTGGTTATCAGCGGCAGCCATATCGAGCCGTCGCGCCTTGAAGCCATACGGACCTTTGAGACGGGGGAGCCCTATTTGGCGCGCTCGATCGCCAAATATAACCAGCGGCTGGCTGAAACCGGCTGGTTTCGCTCGGTCATGGTGCGCCCGCGCTTCGACAGCGCTCAGGATCTTGCCCTTGCGCCGTCAGAAGGGACACAGAACTGGTGGGATCGTGCTACCGTTTCGCGTCAGCAAAGCGGGCCCCAAGACGGGCAGAAAACGCCCCCGCAGCTTAAGCGGGACGCGCTAAGCAGCGCCATGCGGCTGTATCGCCAGAACCATACCCAGCTGCCGGTAGACGTGGTGGTTGAGCCCGCCGAGCGCCATCAGTTTGAAGTCGGGGTAGGCTATGCCACCGACGTGGGGCCGCGCCTGCGCTTTGCCTGGGACCAGCCGTGGATCAATCGCTACGGCCACAGCCTCAATCACGACCTGTATATCTCCGCGCCGGAGCAGCGTTTCTCCGGCACTTATAACGTGCCGCTGGAAGATCCGCTGCGCAATAGCTACCGGCTGCAGTACGGCATTAAAAACCTCGACGACGGTGATACGCAGTCGCTTGAAAGCACCGTGGAGCTCGCTCGGCGCTGGAAGTTCGATAACGACTGGGTGCAGTCGGTGTATGTGCGAACCACCTACGAGGACTTTACCCAGGGCGGGGAAAGCGAAAAAGTTTTTATCTACTACCCCGGAATTCAATGGACGCGCACGCGTACGCGCCAGCAGCGCTTTCCCACCTGGGGCGACCGCCAGCAGCTTTCCATCGAGTATTCTGATACCGCCTGGGGATCGGACGCACAGTTTTTACGGCTGACCGGCGATACCCAGTGGATCCGTATGCTCGGCGATAAAAATCGCTTTGTGGGCGGCGTTAGCGTAGGTGCTATTGAAACCAACGACTTCAGCAAGATTCCACCGTCGCTACGCTTCTTTGCCGGCGGCGACAACAGCGTGCGCGGCTACTCCTACGAAAGCCTGTCGCCGCGCAACGCCAAAGGCAAACTGCGTGGCGGCCAGCAAATGCTGACGGCCAGCGCCGAGTATCAGCGCAACGTGACCGGCGATTGGTGGGGCACGGCCTTTGTCGATACCGGCGACGCCTTCGACAACTGGGGGCCGGATGGCCTCAAGACCGGCGCCGGGCTAGGCGTGCGCTGGATATCACCCGTCGGCCCTATTCGCCTCGACATAGCTCACCCGTTTGACGATGACGACAACGACTGGCGGCTGCATTTTTCCATCGGTCCGGAATTCTAGGAGACGTACGTGCCCGACGCTAAATCAACGCCTGACAGGCGCCGCGCCGATGCGCACAAGCGTTCTCGCAAGCACCCTCAAAAGCGCTCGCAACGACTCAGTAACCGGCAGCGGCTATGGCTGTTCGGCTGGAGCCTGTTGCGTCTATTGATCTGGCTGCCGCTGTGGTTGCTGGCATTGCTGATGCTGGTTTTAGGCCTGGTGCTTGCGCCCTGGGGCACCGGCTTTCTGCTGTCTCAGGCGGAAAAGCGCGATGTGATTAGCGTTGAGCACCACGAAGGCGGCTTGCTGGATGATTTTCGCCTGCAGGGCTTGGCCATGGATGCCTTTGGCGTACATGCCCGCATCGGCGAATTTGAACTGGCCTGGGCAGATGACTGCCTGCTTTCCGGCAAGCTGTGTCTGGATACGCTGCGTGTGGTTGACGCCGATATTCGCCTGGCGCCGTCCGGAGAGCCCGAAGCGCCGCCCCCCGAGCCGGAAGAACAAGCGCCCGCCGGCAAGATCTCGCTGCCGTTTCCCATCGAGCTGCGAAAGCTTTCGCTGGATAACGTCAGCGTACAGCTGGGCAACGGTACCCGCCTTGGCTGGGAGCATTTTGAAAGCGCGCTGAGCGCTGAAGGCGGCGAGATCAATATCGCCTCGACAACGCTGAACAAGCCGCGTTTGTACCTGCCGCCAAGCCCCGGGGTGCGTTTAACCCAAAACGTTGATACGCCGCTGTTTGCCGAAGGCATCGACGCGGCCATTGCGCTACAGACACCGAACGACACCGAGGCGGTACCTGAAGAAGAGGCCGTGCCGCTTGACGAGGCACTGGCCGCGCGCAAGCCCATTGAGCTGCCGGCCATTACGCTGCCGGTCAACGTCAATCTTGAACGGTTGAAGGTGAACGACTTTGTCGTCAGTGGTGCTGCCGATTATACCGTTAACAACCTGCGCCTGGGGCTTGAAAACGACGGCGATAAGGTCACGTTGACCGAGTTCAACCTGGTGACGCCAGACGCCAGCGCACGGCTGGATGCCAACACCACGCTAAGTAACGCCTATCCGCTGTCGGCCAAGCTTCACGTGGTGTTGTTTTTGCCCGAGCTGATGCCCGAACTCAGCGGTGAAGAGCTGACCCTTGAGCTTTCCGGCGCGCTTGACGACCTGCAGGCTGAATTGAACGCCAGCGGCACGGTGAACGCTCAGTTCACGGCCAAGGCCAACCTGCTGGCTCCCGCCATCCCGTTTGAGTTGCGCCTGCAAAGCGATTCACTGCAGTGGCCATTGCCGTCCCGGGACGCCGCCGCGCTGGCCGAAAGCACGGCAATTAACGCAGATGCCGCCACTCAGGTTGCATCGGTTCCCGCGCCTGAACCGCCGGCGGACAAAGGCGCGGGGGAGGCTCAGGCCACAGCGGCAATCGACCCTTATCAGCTGCGCTCGCTGGATCTTTCTGCCAGCGGCAGCCTTGAAGGCTACAGCGCCCGGTTGACGTTTCAGGCCGAGGGCCCAAGCGTGCCGAAAACCGACGTGTCGCTCGCCGGCACCGGCGATATTACCCATTTCGCCTGGGAACCGCTGGCGGTAGATACTGATGATGGCCGTTTGACGAGTCAGGGGCGGGTAGAATGGCTGGCACCGTTTAACGTCAGCGCCACGCTGTCGCTTGACGACTTCAACCCCAACCGCTTTGTTGATGCGCTGGAAGGTCGGCTAAGCGGCAACGCCGAGTTGAGCGTGCGTCAGCTGGATGACCAGTGGGCGATTGCCATCCCCGCGCTGGACATCGGCGGTGAGCTGCAGGGCTACCCGCTGACACTTGAAGCGGCGCTGGAAGCTAACAGCAACCTGAATCTGGATATCCGCCGGTTGAACTTCGCCCAGGGGAATAACCACCTGACGGCCAGCGGCCAGGTCAGCGAAGACAACATCAATCTGGACGCCGACATCAACCTGCGCGAACTGGACAGCATTTCATCCGAGCTCGCCGGCACCCTGACCGGCGATGTAAAAGCCCGCGGCAGTTTCGCGGCGCCGGAGGTCGCGGCAACACTTGAAGGTAATGCGCTGCGTTTTGCCCAGAATACGCTGCAACGGCTGCGGCTGAAGGCCGACGTGCGCGGCATTGATGACCCGACGCTTGACGTGGGGCTTGAGCTGTCAGGGCTCGATGCCGGCGGCCAATCGTTGGATAGCGTCACCCTTGAGCTTGACGGTAAACTGTCCCAGCACCGGCTCACGCTCGACGCCGCAGGCAGTGCTGATAACGAGACGCTGACGCGCGCGCGTCTGGCCCTTGACGGCGGACTCAATCAGGCGCAAAGCCGCTATCAGGCGACGCTTTCGCCGTTGGAGATCGACTCCAGCGCCGGAGATGTTCGTCTGGAATCACCGCTGGATATCAGCTACCGGGTAGATCGAGGCGAACTGCAGCTGACGCCGTTCTGCTTGCGCTGCGAGCAGGGCGGCGTGGTGTGCTCGCAAAAGCCGCTGACGGCTTCAGCGCAGCAGGGCAACGCCGTACTTGCGCTGAGTGAGGTACCCATGGAAGCCGCTGAGCCGTTTTTACCCGAGGGCTGGCAGCTAAGCGGCGACACCACCGCGGATGTCACGGCGTCGTGGTCAGCGGGTGGCGAGCGCTGGCAGGCCGACGGCAATCTGGCAAGCGAGCTTTCGATCACGGCACTCAACGACTACGGCCAACCGGTTGAGCTGCCGCGCATCAACCTGGACACCCAGCTCAAGGCCACGCCTCGCCAGGCCAGAGCCGACGTGACGCTTGCGCTTGCCGACGCCGGGGAAGCCACGCTGAACGTGAGCGTGGATGATCCTTTAGGCGCCGGTGCACTGGACGGCACGCTTGCCATTAACAACGTGGAGCTCACGCCGTACCGGCCGCTGGTGGTGGGGATGTCCGAGCTTGCCGGCACGCTGAATGGCGACGTCAACATCGCCGGCTCCACGCAAAAGCCCGGCTTGCAGGGGGCGTTAGAGCTGACCGGCATCAACGTGGCCGGGCCGGATATCCCCGTGACCGTGCCCGACGGTGAAGTAAAAGTGGCGTTCGACGGCGAGCGCGGTAGCATCGACGGCTTTCTGGCCGCCGAACGAGGCCGGCTGAATATCGACGGCGATGCCGTCTGGCCAAGCGGCGATGCGTGGCGCGTGAACGTGGATCTTAACGCGGATTCTCCGTTGCTGGTGACGCTGCCGCAGTTTGGCCGGCTGGAAGCGTCGCCGGATATTCAGATCCGCGTCAATCCCGAGCGGCTGCAGGTGCGCGGTAACGTTGACGTGCCCTGGGCGCGGCTGGAGGTAGGGGAGATCCCCAGCTCGGCAACCGCGCCCAGCGCTGACGAGGTCATTATTACCGAACGCGACGATCAAGAAGCCGAGCGGCTGGCCGAAAAGCGCCGTGCCGAACATCCCGATACGCCCAGCGCCGCCGACGAGTTGGCAAGCGCCGGCATGGCGATGGACGTACGTATTACTATTTCGCTGGGCGGCGATATGCAGCTTTCCGCCTACGGGCTTGAGTCAGGATTTAGTGGCTCGCTTGAGGTGCGCCAGAACAGCGGCGGGCTGCAGCTGTTTGGCGATGTAAACTTGATTGACGGGCGCTTCAAGGCGTTTGGCCAGGATCTTCTAATTCGCCGCGGCAAGATTTACTTCAGCGGCCCGCCGGGATTGCCGGCGCTTGATTTCGAAGCAATCCGTAACCCTGACGTCACCGAAGACGAGGTGATTGCCGGGGTGCGCGTCACCGGGATTGCCGCCGAGCCGAATATCGCGATTTTCTCGGAGCCGGCAATGGATGAAACTCGTGCGCTTTCCTACCTGCTGCGCGGCCGCGCGCCGGACGCGTCGGGCGGCGGAATTGACAGCGCCTTGACCACCGCGCTGATCGGCATGTCGCTGGGGCGTGCCGGTGGCGCGGTAGGCTCGGTGGGCGAAGCTTTCGGCATTGATGATTTAACCCTGGATACCACCGGTGCCGGCGACGATAGCCAGGTGGCGGTCAGCGGCCAGCTTAGCGACAAGCTGCGGGTTAGCTACGGCGTGGGCATCTTTTCGCCCATTGCCGAGCTCACGCTGCGCTACACGCTATGGCGCAATTTGTATTTACAAGCGGTTTCCGGCGCCAACCAGGCGGTGGATCTGATTTATCAGTTTAGCCGCGACGGCAATCCGCGCGTGCTGACGCCCGCGGACTAGCGCCCGAAAACCAGGCATCGTCTGCCCCCCAATGCAACTGCCACCGGTAACCGGGGTCAGACGGAAAGAGAGAGACAACACGCGATATTCATCAATCAGAGGACAGCGTTATGACACTATTCGCAGGCGCGCTTCCCGGCCGCGACACACCCATTGCCACCAGCGAGACGCACGCCGTGAGCGGCGCGTCACTGCATCCGCCATTTGCTGCGGGGCATGACGTTATCGTGCTGGGCATGGGCTGTTACTGGGGCGTTGAGCGGCTTTTCTGGCAGTTGCCCGGCGTCAGCGTGACCGCCGCGGGCTATGCCGGTGGGCAAACGCCCAACCCGACCTACGAGGAAGCCTGCAGCGGGCGCACCGGCCACGCCGAAACGGTGCAGGTGGTGTATGACCTGGCCATAATCAGTCTGGATACGCTGCTAAAAACATTCTGGGAGAACCACGATCCGACCCAAGGCAACCGGCAGGGCAACGATGTCGGCTCGCAGTACCGCTCGGTCATTTTGACCACTACGGATGCCCAGCACGTTGCCGCCGAGCAGAGCGCCGCGGCGTTTCAACAGCGCTTAAGCGGGGCCGGACGCGGTGATATCACCACCGAGATAAAACCGCTTGAGCGTTTTTACTACGCCGAGGGGTATCACCAGCAGTACCTGGCGAAAGATCCCCGGGGCTACTGCGGGCTGAAAGGCACCGGCGTCAGCTGCGCCATTGGCTAGTCACTGGACGTCAGGCGGTCGATACGGTACAGGGTTTCGACCTGTTCAAGCCCGGTAACCGTGCAGTTGAGGTTTTTGACCAGACCGTCGCTGAGCCCGTAGACCCAGCCATGTATCGCGATATTTTCGCCGCGCTGCCAGGCGCGCTGCAGGATCTTGGTACGGGACAAGCTGTTGACCTGTGCCTTGACGTTAAGCTCGCACATACGGTCGATCTGCTCGTCGAGCGGCAGATGATCGAGCGAGTCGCGGTGCCGGTTGTAAAGCTCGCGTACCGAATGCAGCCAGAAGTCCACCATGCCGCATTCGCCTCCCTGAACCGCGGCCTTGATCCCGCCGCAGCCGTAGTGGCCGACAATCATGATGTGTTTGACCTTGAGCACATCGACCGCATATTGCACAACGGAAAGCGCGTTCATGTCGGTATGGTGAAGCAGATTGGCGACGTTACGGTGGACAAAGACCTCACCCGGCGGCAGGGCAATAATCTGGTTGGCCGGCACGCGACTGTCCGAGCAGCCGATCCATAAATAATCGGGATTTTGTTGCCGCGACAGGCGTGCAAAGTAATCTGGGTCTTCCTGGCAGATTTGCTCGGCCCATTCACGGTTATTGTCCAAGAGGTGGTTCAGCGAGTCTGACATGAGCTTTCTCTGGCAATGGCTGGAGTAAAAAAAAGTGTATGAGTCAAAAATGATACGCGTAAGAGCGCGTAGTCGCGTAGTAGAGTAAAACGACAATAGGGTAAACCCGTGACGGCGCCGGCAGACGCTGCTAGCGTGGCCAACGTATAGCCGCCGGCAAATCGCACAGGAGCATATAATGGCAGACGCAGCATCCTATGAGTATGACCTTTTTGTTATCGGCGCGGGTTCAGGCGGCGTGCGCGCGGCGCGCATGGCCGCGGCCGAGGGCGCGCGCGTGGGCATCGCCGAGGACCGCTATCTGGGTGGCACCTGCGTTAACGTGGGTTGTGTGCCGAAAAAACTCTATTCCTATGCGGCACATTTTCACGATAGCTTTGACGATGCAGCGGGATTCGGCTGGGAGCTTGAAGCGCCCGCCACGTTCAACTGGGTGACGCTCAGAGAAAACAAGAAAGGCGAAATAAAACGGCTCAACGGGATTTATCAGCGATTGCTTGAAGGCGCCGATGTGGCGCTGTTCAACGCCCGCGCAACGGTAATGGACGAACATACCGTCATGCTCCGCAGCGACCAGGGTGAGCAGCACATTAGCGCGGCCAAAATTCTGGTAGCGACCGGCGGCTGGCCGTGGGTGCCGGATTTCCCCGGCTGTGAATATACCATTGACTCCAATCAGGTATTTGATCTGGAAACGTTTCCCGAACGTTTTCTGGTACTGGGCGGGGGTTACATTGCCGTGGAGTTTGCCAGTATTTTCAACGGCTTGGGTAGCGAGACCCATCTGATCTACCGCCAAGATTTGTTGCTGCGTGGCTTTGATCACGAAGTGCGCGAGTTCACCCGAGATGAAATGGCGAGAAAAGGCGTTAATCTGCACTTTAACGTCAATATCGTACAAATCGAGAAGGGCGATAGCGGCTATCGCGTTACGCTGACCGACGGCGAAGTGCTGGAGGTTGATGCCGTGCTTGCTGCAACCGGCCGTCACGCCAACATTGACGGGCTCGGGCTGGATACGCTGGGCATCACGCCCGACGCGCAAGGCAAGATTCCGGTCAATGAGCGCTTTGAAACCGTCGTGCCGTCAGTACTCGCGCTGGGCGATATCATCCACGGCCCGGAGCTGACGCCGGTGGCGCTGGCAGAAGCCATGCAGCTGGTAGATACCCACTTTAACCAGCAAAGCCCGCAGCCGCTTGATTACGATACGATTCCTACCGCGGTGTTTTGTCATCCGAATATCTCGACCGTGGGTCTGACCGAAGAAGCAGCGCGTGAGCGCAACGGCACCATTCGCGTGTACCGCACTGATTTTCGCGCCATGCAGCATACGCTCTCCGGCAGCCAGGAGCGTACCTTGATGAAGCTGGTGGTGGATGATGCCACCGACGTGGTGCTCGGTGCGCACATGGTGGGAGAAAACGCCGGCGAGCTGATTCAAGGCATTGCCATTGCCGTGCGGGCCGGGCTCAAAAAAGCCGATTTTGACCGTACCATCGGCATTCACCCGACCGGAGCGGAAGAGTTTGTCACGCTGCGCACGCTTAGCCGGCGCTAAGGCGAATGCCCGACGCTAATGAACAATTACTATAAAATATAATTATAGAAAAGGGCTTAGTGAATAATAGGCTTTTTGAATTCAACTCGGGCTGGTGTTATTATCAGCCCGTCATCGCAACAGCGAAGCACGCACATGAATAGACCAATACAGCCGTTTACGCCATCTGCAGACCTTGTCCGGCCGACCGTTGCCGATGCCGTGGTAGGGCGCGCGGAAACGCCGCTGTTTATTCGTAAGCCTAACGCCGAAGACGGCTGGGGTATCTACGAATTGATAAAATCCTGCCCGCCGCTGGACGTTAACTCCGGCTATGCCTATCTTCTGCTTGCTACCCAATTTCGCGATACCTGCGCGGTTGCGATCAATGAAGAGGGTGAAGCGGTGGGGTTTGTGTCCGGCTACGTCAAAGACAACGCGCCAGATACGTATTTCCTCTGGCAGATTGCCGTGGGCGAAAAGGCGCGCGGTACAGGGCTTTCCCGTCGGCTGGTGGAAGCCGTCATGACGCGCCCGGAACTTAATGACGTACACCACCTCGAAACCACTATTACCCCGGATAATCTGGCATCGTGGGGGCTGTTCCGTCGTTTGGCCACCCGCTGGCATACGCCGCTTAACAGCCGCGAGTACTTCTCGACCGAACAGTTGGGAGGTGAGCACGATCCGGAAAACCTGGTGCGCATCGGACCGTTTCAAACGGGTGCCATCTAGCATTATTTGACTCGCTTCGTTTAACCTATCAAGACGCTAGGTTTCATCGCGCTTAGCTTTGTTTATTGCCTGGAACACGATCTAAAAAGGAGGTCGCTCATGCAGACCAAGACGCTTGAACGCATGGAATCGAATGTTCGTACGTATTCACGCTCTTTCCCGGTGGTCTTCACTAAGGCGCAGGGCGCTCGCCTGACCGATGAAAATGGCCGTGAGTACATCGATTTTCTGGCCGGCGCGGGCACGCTGAACTACGGCCACAACAACCCGCACCTGAAGCAGGCGCTGGTTGATTACATCGCCACCGATGGCGTTGTGCATGGCTTGGACATGTGGACGACCGCCAAGCGTGACTATTTTGAAACGTTGGAAGAACTGATTCTCAAGCCGCGTAATCTTGACTACAAGATTCAGCTGCCGGGGCCGACCGGTACCAACGCGGTAGAAGCGGCTATTCGCTTGGCGCGCAAAGTCAAGCAGCGTCACAATATTGTGGCATTCACCAACGGTTTCCACGGCGTTACCATGGGCGCACTGGCGACCACGGGTAACCGCAAGTTCCGCGAAAATACCGGCGGCGTACCGACGGTAGGCGGTAGCTTTGTGCCTTTCGACGGCTACATGGGTGAATCCACCGATACGCTGGACTACTTTGAAAAGTTGCTCGGCGACAAGTCCGGCGGCCTGGACGTGCCGGCCGCAGTTATCGTCGAAACCGTACAGGGCGAGGGCGGCATCAACGTTTCCGGCCTTGAGTGGCTCAAGCGTCTGGAAAGTATTTGCCACGCCAACGACATCCTGCTGATTATCGATGATATCCAAGCAGGCTGTGGGCGTACCGGCAAGTTCTTCAGTTTTGAGCACGCCGGCGTCGTACCCGACATGGTTACCAACTCCAAGTCATTGTCAGGGTTAGGACTGCCGTTCTCGCATGTGTTAATGCGTCCTGAGCTGGATCAGTGGAAACCTGGTCAGTACAACGGCACGTTCCGCGGGTTTAGCTACGCCATGGTTACCGCCACGGCAGCGCTCAAGCACTACTGGTCTGACGATGCGTTTGAGCTCGAAGTACAGCGCAAGGGCAAGATCGTCGAAGAGCGCTTCCAGAAGCTCGCCGCTATGCTGAGTAAAGCTGGTATGCCCGCGTCTGAGCGTGGCCGTGGCCTGATGCGCGGTATTGACGTGGAAACCGGCGACGTTGCCGATAAGATCACCGGCAAGGCGTTTGAAAATGGCCTGATCATTGAAACCAGTGGTCAGGACGGTGAAGTGGTTAAGTGCCTGTGCCCGCTGACTATCAGCGATGACGAGCTGCAAAAAGGCTTGGATATTCTGGAAGCGGCCGTAAAAGATGTTGTAGGTGCGAAAGACACCGTTGGTGCGTAGTACTTGAATGTGTAGCACCAGCACCAGCACCAGCACCAGCACTTGCCGGGAAAGCCAAGTGCCGGCACCATTAGCCCGTTAATTAAATCGTCAGCGGCCCGCTCCCGGGCCGCCTTTTTTCCAGGAGCTTGCCATGATCGTTCGTAACCTTGACGAAGCACGCAAAACCGACCGTAAAGTGGCCGCAGCAAACGGCAACTGGGACAGCACGCGGCTGTCGCTAGCTGATGACGGCGGCAATTGCTCTTTTCATATCACGCGGATTTTTGAGGGCACCGAGACCCACATCCATTACAAGAACCACTTTGAAGCAGTTTACTGCATCGAAGGCGAGGGTGAAGTCGAGACGCTGGCTGACGGTAAGATCTGGCCGATCAAGCCGGGGGATATCTACATCCTGGATAAGCACGACGATCATCTGCTGCGCGCCTCCAAGACCATGCATCTGGCCTGTGTTTTCACGCCGGGGCTGACGGGCCATGAGAATCATCGCGCAGACGGTTCCTACGCGGCGCCCGGCGAGTAACGCTCGCTGAAAGCCGTTATGTTGGCACATAAGCCTGCATAACACAGAATCCGCGAAAGCCTCGCTATTTAAATAGCGAGGCTTTCGCGATTAAAGCGATGGAAAGTAAGAATACGCCGGGTCGTGGATAGTGTATGTAAGCCACATTTTTTGGTTGAATGGAACCCGGGCGGGATTTAGAGTTTGATACTAGGAACCTTGGTTCGCATAATATATATTATGTTAAATATAAGGTGTCAGGAGTACTTATGCAGGATGACGCTGCCACGCCGCTACCCATACTCGGCCACACCGCCTAAACCAGATCACGCGGGATCTCTTCATCCCAGGTCTTGGAAAATATACGGCTGTCCCCTTCATAGGCATCCAGAGTCGCCCTCAGTCGAAAGTTTTCGGCGTCGGCCGTCATCAACGTGCGTGCCACAGTATGCACTTCCCAATCACCACGCCGGAAGGTGCGCTTCCATTCGGTCCAGCCGCTCAGGCTGTTGTAGTTGTCATAGGAATAGCTATAGCGCTCGACCACCTTGACCGCGATGGTGAGATCGATATCGTCGAGGCGATAGCTGCCCTCATCGTTGATCACCTCGAGGGTGTTATTATCGTTGGCCAAGTCGCGAATCACTCGCCATTCTTCCTGGCTTGGCTGGATTAAGGTCCGCGCCAACGGCGGTGCCCCTTCGGGTTCGCTGAAGGCGTTCAGTGACGCCTCTTCCTGGGGTTGTGGTCGGCGACAAGGGAGAAGAAAAAAGCTGGCAGCGGGATGAATAGTCAGCTTAACCGGCTCCGGGGACGGCCAGGCCAAGGGCCAGTAACTGGTGGATAGTGAAAGACGAATGGCATGACCCGCGGAAAACTGCTGAGCGATGTGTTTGAGTTTGATGCGTACACGATAGCGCTTGCCCGGCGTCAGCGGCTCGGGAAACTCGTCGCTGTCACGATGTGTCAGGTTGAGCAATCCGTAGGAGACTCGCGTTGCCTTGTCATCCATGGCGATGTCGGACAGACGTAGTGCCACCATTGCTATCGGTTGATCGGCTTCGATATCGAGTTCGACCTCGGGTTGGCCGCAAATCTCTATGGCCTCTTCCAGCCGCGACGTCTGGAAGATGAGTGATCCACCGTCCTCGTCACGCTGGTCATGAGGCAGATCCGGCGGCGCATTATAGGAGCACCACTTGCCGGCATACAGGCCCACGGAGAGCGGGGAGCGAATCGTTAGCGGCACGTCATCGGCGAGTTCCAGGGACGGTGAGTCAGTTGCCTCGGGCAGCAGGTCATGACCACTGGTCAGACGAAACGTCTGCTGCATGATACGCGGCGACGGCCAAGTCGGCTCGCTGACCCAGCGGCCCGGGCGTTTATCATAGCGTGCCGAGGGTGGCACCGAATCCTGCATCCAGACTCGTAGCATCGGTTCATCCATAATGCCGGTTTCTTCGCCCTTCAGCCACTGATCCCACCAGCGCAATGACTCCTGCAGAAAGCCGATTGCCGGCCCCGGCACGCCAAGATGCGGGTACTTGTGCGCCCAGGGACCAACCAGCCCCTTGCGCGGCACCTCAAGCCTGGCAAGCAGGTGGAATACGGCGTTGCAGTAGCCATCGGCCCATCCACTGATGGCATACACCGGGCATTGGATGCGTGAGAAGTCCTCACACACCGAACCATGCTTCCAGTACTCGTCGCGGCGCTGATGCTCGAGCCATTTGGCCAGCCACAGACCACTCCCCTCGAGACGCTCGAACCACATGTCGCGCCAGCGCTCGCCAACCAGCGCCGGGTCCGGTGGAGAGGCGTTGCTATCGAACATGGTCGAAGCCCAGGAAAGGTTATCGCCGAGCAGGCAACCGCCCATATGGTGAATGTCGTCAGCATAACGATCATCCGTGGAACACAAGGTAATCACCGCCTTCAGCTCCGGCGGCTGTAGCGCGGCGATCTGCAAGCCGTTGAAGCCACCCCAGGAGATACCCACCATACCGACATTGCCGGTACACCAAGACTGCTCGCCCAGCCAGCGCAGAATCTCGACGCCATCCTCCAGTTCCTGCTGCAGGTATTCGTCAGTCAGCACCCCATCCGATTCACCGCTGCCGCGCAGATCCACGCGCACCCCGGCATAACCGTGGCCCGCCCAGTAGGGATGCATCTGGGCATCGCGCAGGGCCGTAAGGTCGCGCTTGCGGTAAGGCAGGTATTCGAGAATCGCCGGCACCGGATGGCGTTCCGCATCCACCGGCCGCCAGATGCGTACGCCCAAGCGGCAGCCATCGGCCAACATGATCCATGTTTCTTCCTCCTGAATTTGGCAAGGGAAGTCGCTGACGATATGCATAGCTCGATACCTCCTGGTGTTTCCTACCCCACGACACCCTCAAACTCGAAGAGCAGCTGATCGGCCAGACGCCGATAATTGTCCTCGAGCACCTCGTCGTTGTCCGCCCCCATCCAGATATACGCCAGAGCAAAACTATAGCTATCCTGCTCCAGCAACGCGGAGAGTTGAGAGCCGACCTCGACCTGCAAAGCGATAAGGGTCCCCGGGAATTCCTGCTGTAAGGCCGCGATTTCCTCTTTACTGGGCACCCGGGTGACCACGGCATCGACGAAGAACACCCGATAGAAGAACTTGCCTGCCACGGCGAACTCGCCATGGCGCGATGGCATATCCGGTAATTTTCCCAATACCAGATCGACAGTCACCTGTTGGTTACTGACCCCATCGACTTTCTCAAACAAATCGCAGTGCGACTGAGAGATACGGGTATTGATCTCCAGCAACCAGATGCGATTCTGCACCTCATCCCAGAAATACTCGATATTGAACGCTGCATTATCGTAGCCGATATGGGTCATGATGGTGTCGGTCAGCTCGCGCATCTTGTCCTGGATGTACTCCGGCAAGCGCGAGGGATAACGGTAATAGAAAAAACTCAATACTTGAGGATAGCGAATCGAATCGACGATGCCGTAGGGTACGACCTTACCTTGGTAGACATAGCCCTCGACGGTACACTGCCAGCCACCAATGATCTCCTCGGCCATGCAATGGCCACCATCCACGTCACGCACTGCCTGAGGCAGTTTGGCCTGGTTGAGCACATAGTTGAATGGCTCGGAAATCAGACCGATATCCTCGCGCAAGCGCTTCACCGCGGCCGAAAAATCCTCAGGACTGTCGATACGAAAGCCCAGCCGTGAGCCGGAGGACTTGATCGGCTTGACGAAAAAGGGGAAGTACAGGCCCCCCTCACCGATACGCGACAGCGCACTATCATCGAAGGGATCGAAGGCGGTAAAACGCGGGATGTAGTTGCCGATCACTTCGCGCTGGGCCAGGCGGCTCCAATACTTGTGCTCGCATTTGAGTAGACTTTCGAGACTCGTGGTACGGGTGCCGAAGCGCTCGCACAAGAGCGGCAACATGGTCGAGACAGGGAAATCCATATAACCCGCGATGGCATCGACAGGCTCCCCGAATGCCCGCAGTTGAGCCTCTGCCCGGCTGAGCATGTCCTCGATAGGGAAAATATCAGTATCGTAGACCTCCTCTGGTTCGATGACACCGTGAAAGCGATAGTTCTTAGCGCCACGCAGCTGCTCGAGCCGCTCACGGTTGAAGGTATTAAGCCCCACGACGAAGATGTTGCGATGATCCATGATTACCTCACTGGCGCCCTTTTGTGAGCAAAGTGCTTGCCGTCAATGGCGAGGCAAAATTGTTGTCTCATGCGCTGCCCCGCCGAATGCTTCAGAAACCTCTGTTGCATAAAGCATAGACCCTTATCGCAGGGTGGATGCAGTCTCTGAGTGCAAACCGATGCATCCCCCGCGCCCGCACCGATGGACAACCCTACCGTATTGTCCTTATCATCCCCTTTCCCTACGGCTTAAGGATACGTTCACTATGCGCTACGGTTTTGTTGGGCTGGCAGCGGCGTTGTCACTCACGCTTGCCGGCTGCTCTTTGACGCAGCCTGAAACGCCAGCGCCTTCCCCGTTAACCGGGCCGGCCTTTGACGCGCGTATTGATGAGTTGGAAAACCGCCTCTCCCAGCAGTGTGATTCTTCTGAGGCGCTGCGCAGCCAGCGTGATTATCGGCAAAGCCTGACGGCCGATGTGCGCGAAGTGGGCGGCCTTTTGCGGCGGCTGCGCGGTGATGTGGCCACGCTCAAGACGAGCCGCGACAGCGAACCCGCCGTGGTGAGCAAGGCCTGCAAGGCCGACGACCTGTTAAGCACAAAAACGCTGGTGGGCCGTAGCGAATGGGTGGGACTGCCCAAGCTTGAGACCTACCTGAAAGCGCGTATTGATTCCGGCGCCAAAACCTCATCGCTTTCCGCGGGCGATATCACGACGTTTGAGCGCGACGGCGACGACTGGGTGCGCTTCAAGCTGGCGCTGCAGGATGATGACGAGGTGGTTGAGGCCAGGCGTGATGAATGGATCGAAGCCCCCATAGAGCGCAAGGTGCGTATTATCCAGGCCTCGGGTGAAGAGTCTCGCCCGGTCATCTCCCTGCTCATGACGCTGGGCCCGATTCGTCAAAACGTCGAGTTTACCCTCAACGACCGTTCGCACCTGGACTATCCGGTGTTGCTGGGACGGCGATTCTTGCTCGATATTGCGCTGGTCGATGTAGCCCAGCGCTACGTTCACGAGCGCCCTTCTTTTTCCACTGCTGAGTCTGACGGTCAAGCCAATGCCGAGTCTGATAACCAGGCCGGTGACGAAGACGAAGACGACGAGTAACGCCCGGCGCGGCCATGCCGCCGGATTTAATCAACAAGGATTTTTGCATGTCACGGCTACCGTTTTACTTGATCGTCGGGTTTTTGCTGATTGTCGGCATCGCGATGACGGCTCATCGCCACCTGCAGTTTGAAATCCCTTGGCTGCCCGGCGAACAACGCCAGGTCTGGGAGGTTGAGGCGATGGTGACCTACAACGCCAATGACGGCCCCGTCGCGGTAGACTTTGCCCTGCCCTCGCATCAGCAGGGTTTTCGTGTGTTGACCGAAAACACGGCATCGTCGGGCTATGGCCTGGCCTATCAGGCCGATGAGTACGGCCGGCGTGCCAACTGGACGGTGCGTGAAGCGTCGGGTGAACAGCAGCTTTACTACTCCGTACAGCTGTTAGTCGCGCCGAAATCACAGCCGGAGGTGAAAACGCCGCCGGAGCTTGCCTCGACAACGCCCTGGGAGCGCCCCTACGACACCGCGGCCAATCAGGTCATTGAGCGCGCCTGGTCGCGCAGTGCCAATAACGCTACGTTTGCCCGCGAGCTAATCCGCGACATTACCGGCGAGCAGCAGGGAGAAAACGCACGCTTGCTGCTGACCCAGTTTGATTCGACCGAACTAATTGTGCGGCTTTTGCATCAGGCTGAGGTCAAGGCTCGCGCAGTTAGCGGGCTGGTGCTCAAGGACGGGCGCCGCCGGCAGACCCTGAGCAGCTGGCTGCAGGTGTTTAGCCAAGATGATGAGCAATGGTGGCTGTTTAACCCTGCCACCGGCGAGCGTGGCAAGCCAGATAATCTGCTGCTGTGGGAGGCCGGTGGCCAGGCCGTGCTGGAAGTACAAGGCGGTAGCGATTCGCGCGTTACTTTCTCGATGCTGACGCATTCCCAGCCGGCCGCCGCGGCGGTGCGTAACCACCTGTCTGACGACACCCTGATGAACTTCTCAATTCACAGCCTGCCGCTTGAAGAGCAGGCGCTATTCCAGACGATTCTGCTGATTCCCATTGGCGCGCTGGTCGTGGTTTTTTTGCGTGTGCTGGTCGGGATCAAAACATCGGGTACCTTCATGCCGGTGCTTATCGCGCTGGCGTTTATCCAGACGTCGTTGGTTACGGGGCTGGTGGGCTTCCTGTTGATCGTTGCAGTGGGCCTGGTGATTCGTAACTACTTGTCTTATCTTAATTTATTGCTAGTAGCCAGGGTGTCGGCGGTGATAATTACCGTGATTGCGATTATTTCGATATTCTCGGTTATTGCCTTCCGACTGGGGCTCAACGCCGGACTTACCATCACCTTCTTTCCCATGATTATTCTTGCCTGGACGATCGAGCGTATGTCGATTCTCTGGGAGGAGGAAGGCCCCAAGGAAGTGCTGATTCAAGGCGGCGGCAGTCTGATGACGGCGGTCGTTGTTTATCTGGCAATGAATAATCCCATGGTGCGCCACATTACGTTCAACTTTTTGGGCGTTCAGCTGATCCTGATGGCGCTGATTCTGCTGCTAGGGAATTACACCGGCTACCGTTTGCTTGAGCTGCGCCGCTTTAAGCCCATTACCGATGACGAGCCAGGCGTATGAACTGGCTAAGCAACTGGACCTGGCCGACACGCCTGCGCGATAAAGGCATCATCGGCATGAATCGGCGCAACATACGCTATATCGGCCGGTATAATAACCGCCGCCTGTACCCGCTGGTGGACGACAAGCTGCAAACCAAACTGATCGCACAAACCCACGGCGTGACCACCCCAGCGCTGATTGGGACGGTGACGACCCAGTTTGGCGTTAAACGTATCGGTGCCATACTCAAGAAGCACCAGGGGTTTGTGGTGAAGCCGGCCAAGGGTAGCGGTGGCAAGGGCATCTTGGTCGTCGACAACGCCAATGCCGACGACTTTTTCAAACCTAGCGGCGAGCGCCTGACGCTGACGGATATCGAACGCCACGTATCGAACATTTTATCCGGGCTTTATTCGCTCGGGGGTTCGCCGGATGTGGCCGTGGTTGAAACGTTGATCAACTTTGAAGAAAGTCTGATGGCCTATACTTACGAAGGCGTCCCCGATATCCGCGTGATAGTGTTTCAGGGCTATCCGGTTATGGCGATGATGCGTCTTTCCACCGCCGCCTCAGACGGCAAGGCCAACCTTCACCAAGGGGCGGTGGGCGTAGGCATTGATATGGCCAGTGGGCACGCGCTGCGGGGCGTGCAATTTGACCGTCCCTGCCACTGCCATCCGGATACCCAACAAGACCTGGCAAGTTTAGTCGTGCCCCAGTGGGATACCCTGCTCAACCTGGCGGCCAGCTGTTATGAGATGACCGGGCTTGGCTATCTGGGCACCGACATGGTGCTTGACCACGAAGACGGTCCGATGCTACTGGAGCTTAACGCGCGCCCGGGGCTGGCGATTCAAATGACCAACGGCGAGGGGCTACGGCGCCGGCTCGACCTGATCGAGCAACAGACCGAAAAGCGCTCGCCTGAAGAACGTGTGGCCTTCGCCCAGCATCATTTTGCTCGCCAGAGTGAGCTTGTTGAGCACCCGGGCCCTGTGGATGCCTAGCACCCTCTTTTAGGGGCGTCTTTTCAGGTTGTCTTCGTCGGTCGTTTTTGTTAGGTGTAGAGCCCCGGATGATAGATTAAGCCATAGGAGTTATCCTCTGTTGGCAGCG
>Ga0307967_1000269_pt1 | contig 36965 bp, 30 predicted proteins | sample OrgLakmetagen648_FD_201828 | JGI IMG/M metagenome (GOLD analysis project Ga0307967, IMG submission 201828) | Saline water microbial communities from Organic Lake, Antarctica - #648 | ecosystem: Environmental > Aquatic > Non-marine Saline and Alkaline > Saline | place: Antarctica: Organic Lake... | reverse complement strand
TCGTTTTAAAAATTTCAAAGCCTTTTTTTTCATCCGTACGTTGGAATCCAGATAAAGCTTCAGAGATACTTTCTTTAATGGTTTGGAATTCTTTAGCAACAGAAATACCATAACCATCATCCCAAACTGACATTACCATTGGTACTTGTAAAACTCCGGCAGCATTCATTGTTTCCCAAAAAGGGCCTTCCGATGTACTGGCGTCACCAATTGTACCAAATGCAACTTCATTTCCACCATTTGAAAATGAGTCAAATTTTTCTATGTTTTTAAGTTCATCGTGTTGACGGTAAATCTTCGATGCTTGTGCTAATCCTAATAATCTAGACATTTGTCCAGCAGTAGGTGAGATGTCTGCAGAACTGTTCTTCTGTGCCATCAGATTTTTCCACTCACCGTTTTCGTCAATATTACGTGTAGAATAATGTCCACCCATTTGACGACCACCAGAAGCAGGTTCTAACGTTTCATCGGTTTCTGCATATAAAGCAGCAAAATACTGTTGAACATTCAATTGGTCAATAGCCATCATGATTGTTTGATCACGGTAATAACCTGATCTAAAATCACCATCTTTAAACTGTTTTGCTAATGCAATTTGAGCGACTTCTTTACCATCACCGAAAATACCAAATTTAGCTTTTCCTGTAAGTACTTCACGTCTACCTAACAAAGACGCTTCACGAGAAATACATGCCAATTCATAATCAGTAATTACCTCTTTTTTGAAGTCTTCGAAATCTATTTTATTGGGTTCCTCTTTAAGGACTGTATTTTTTGACATATTGATAAAATTTTTATATAACAAAGGTAGGTATTTTTATTTGATTTTAACGAATGAATAAAGCCTAGATGAGGGTAATGCAGTTGTGTAGAAGTATTGTTTACTCTTCTTTTTTGGTTGCTATACACTTTGTCTGTAGCGCTTAAAACTTAAAAAATATCTACTGGTAGCGCTTATCTTTCCTCTTGTTAAATTGCAGCGGTTTGGAAAGATTAAAACGTTAAAATAAGTGTTTTTATTTTAAATAGGAGACTAAAATTATTTGCAAATGATATTCTCGTATTATTAATATGCCATATGTACTTACAACATAAATAGCGTTTAAAATAAGGTGAAGTTCTTTTCACTACCTAAACTTGTATCTTTTTTTCTTAGTCCAACCGTATTTTTTGCCTCTAAAACGACCTGAATAGTTTTGTGAACCAAATCTATAAATTATTCCCGCATGATGATGTAAATAGTTCGATTCATGTTTGTAAATCACAGGGTAAACTGCAATTTTAGCAGCAGTTCTTAATTGGATTCCAATAGTTTCACTAAACATAATATTGATTCCAGCTCCAATGTTTGGAGAAAACATAGTTTCTATTCTAGCAATCGGTCGCATAGTATAACTTGCACCTACAAATATAAAAGGATCAAAATAAGGCTTTCGAGTTAAGTAACCAAAACTGAACTTAAAATTTAAATCAGTATTAAAAATGATACCCGATTCATTCCTTTTTGTATTCACAATATTTGAACCTATGAAACGATTAAAGCTTGATATCGATTCTACGCTCATTCCATTAGCAAGGTAATAATCAAAACTTACACTTGTTGGAATAGGAAGCATGTTCCATCTAGTTCCAAAGTCGATAAGGTTTTTATAAGGACTTCCATCATCATCTATTGCATTCCAAGATAACCCTACCATTAAAGTATAGGGTTTAGGTTCTTGCTGTGCCTTTGCACTATATGTGATTAGAATTATTACAATTAGTGATAAAAAATTCCTCATATTGATATACTTTGTTCAAAACTAGTGAAAAACAAATAGAGATTCATTGTTCAGATTTTTTTAACAGTTTATGAATCATTTGTATTTTATTTATTTATTTCTTCTCCTTTTTCTTTTTTTATTACCTTTTATATTAGAATAACTTACACCTTCATGACTCATTCCAGATTGAGGGTCTATTTTTTCTTTTTTCTTCTTTGATTTTTTCTTTCCTTCTCCAAGATCTTCAGGAGTAATAGCTTGATGTCTACCTCCACTTATTGCTGAGTTTGGATCTTCAGGATTTATCCATTTCTTTTTAACTGGAATTGTAACTACAGAATCTAGTTCTGAATTATAAGCCTTCAATTCAACTTCATCAGATGCTTTTTTATTGATAGCAATAATATCTTCTTCTAAAACCCATTGTTTTCCATCCCAACTAAAAGCATCATAAGACATATCAGGAATATAATGAGATCGAAACTCTTTCAAGCCCGGAGATTGAGGTGTTAAATGATCAAAAATTATTTTATCTCTTTCTGAATCATATTTTAAAGATATTGTTGCTTTGTTCGCATGCTCAAGAATAATTCTTCTTGAACGACCTTCTTTGGTATCGAAAAAAGGATAACCGAAATTAGGCTTGTTACCAGTAAAATATAAAACATCAATTAACTTAATTGAACTGCTTTGATTGTTTGCATCATACCCCAATAAAGTGTAGTACATTCTATTTCTGCGTTCTACATCAATGATCTCGTAATATAAAGCGCCGTACCAGTTTTTATCTGTCACGCTTTCCTCTTGAATCATACTAAATGGTTGCTTTTTACGCTGGAGTTCTGTAATGTAAACACGTTCTCTTTTCTCATCTTTTTTCATAATAAAAGAGAAGTAATTGTGTGATAAATCTTCGTATTGAATATTCCAAGTAATTACGCGAACCAAATTATCCTGTGAATGAATTTTCCCTATCGTTTTAAGCGATGCAAATGGAAAGTCAAAAGCGCCATCTATTTCTAAAGCTTTTCCAAATTCTTTTGTAAACTTTTCATTGAGTTTATCTATTTCATCGTCACCCTTTATAGTTCTTAATTCGTTAAGAATTAGAGAAAGTTCATTTTCTTTTTCTCGCAACTTTTCTTCATTCTTTTGAGAGAATAAATTAGCTGAAGTTAAAGTGAAAATAATTAGTAAAACAATAAATTTCATGGTTTAATAACGTTTAAGAATTGATTTTGTTACACAATTTGTACCAAATAAATTAATCAATATAATTCAAAGATTCAAAAAAAAAGCGAAATTTCAAAATGTAAGAAGGATCGATGTTGCTAATGAAATTAGTTTGTCAATTGGGATTGCTTTTATCTTTGAGGAATAAGAGAAAAGCTATTCCTCGACGTTTCAATCCATTGGAATTACATGTATCCTATGTGAATAGGTGGGAAAAAGTTACAAAAGCGGAGCTTAAGTTACTTTTTCCCAAAAAAACCTTAAAAAAAATCATGCGTTAAGTTAAAGCATGAAATAGAAATTTCGTTAACAAGGCGTGCTTTATTTTTAAACATAAGGAGTTGACTTTTGTCAATGACTTTTTTAAAAATAAAGTACAACGCCGGTAACGAAATTTCTATACAGACTACTTCTTGAAGTTATCAGCAACGATCAAATCCTTCGTCCCATGACTCCAGTCATAAAATCCTTCTCCAGATTTAACTCCTTTTTTACCTGCTGCAACCATATTTATAAGTAGAGGGCAGGGAGCATATTTAGGACTTCCTAAACCATTGTGCAATACTTCCATAATTGCTAAACAAACATCTAATCCAATAAAATCTGCTAGTTGAAGCGGTCCCATTGGATGTGCCATACCTAATTTCATTACTGTGTCGATTTCATCAACTCCAGCAACTCCTTCATTTAATGTAATGATTGCTTCGTTAATCATTGGCATTAAAATTCGGTTTGCTACGAATCCTGGATAATCGTTTACTTCAACAGGTGTTTTCTTCAAAGATTTTGAAGTCTCCATGATTAAATCTGTAACTTCATCAGAAGTTGAATAACCACGAATAATTTCAACCAATTTCATGACTGGAACTGGATTCATAAAGTGCATTCCAATTACTTTGTCAGGACGCGAAGTTACTGCTGCAATTTTTGTGATGGAGATAGAAGAAGTGTTGGTAGCAAGGATCGCTTCTGGTTTTGCCACTTTATCTAATTGTTCAAAGATTTTATACTTCAAACTTTCGTTTTCTGTTGCTGCTTCTACAATTAAATCTGCAGTTTTAACGCCTTCTTCTGTTGAGGTAAACGTTGATAAACGACCCAATGTCGAAGCTTTGTCTTCTGGACTTATTTTTTCTTTACTCACCATGCGATCAAGATTTTTCTCAATCGTTGCTATTCCTTTGTCTAATGAATCTTGTGAAATATCAACTATAGATACTTTGTATCCAAATTGTGCGAAAACGTGAGCAATTCCATTCCCCATTGTACCTGCACCTATTACTGCTACCTTTTTTATCATGTTTTTTTTAAATTAATTTCATTGTATAAAATTAAGGATATTCGTGGATTTTGATGTCTTTGAAATGATAATTCATGAATGAGTGGTGAGTAATCAGTGTAGAGCAGAGAGTAGTGAGTTTTGAGTAAGGAGTTTTCATCAATTCTGTTGCTATCCAACCACATTTCCCCCATATTTTAGTTCTTTTATGAAAAAAAATCATGATTTTTGTCAATGGAGGTTTTTAAGCAACATTCTCCAAAAATAGTAAAGCAAATAGTAATTTTAACTTTTATATGAATATTGTAATTATTGGTCCAGCATATCCTTATAGAGGCGGTTTAGCTGCGTACAATGAACGTTTAGCAAGAGCTTTTGAAGAGGAAGGGCATACAGTTAAAATTTATACTTTTAGTTTACAATATCCATCTTTTTTGTTTCCTGGTAAATCTCAGTTTGTTGAAGAAGAACCCGCTTATAAACTCGATATAGAAAGGGTAATTAGTTCAGTGAACCCTCTGAATTGGTTGAAGGTTGGAAATGAAATTAGAAAAATAAAGCCGGATATTATCATATGTAAATATTGGCTTCCTTTTATGGGTCCTTGTTTTGGGACAATATTAAGACAAGTTAAAAAGAACAAGCATACCAAAGTTATTTCAATTCTCGATAATATGATTCCACATGAATCCCGAATTGGAGATAGAAGTTTTACCCAATATTTTATAAAACCAATTGATGGATTCATTGCCATGTCTGAAAAAGTACATGATGATCTATCTCAATTTGATACTAAAAAACCGAGACTTATTTCGCCACATCCTATCTTTGATAATTTTGGTGAAGAGGTGAGTCAAAAAGCCGCACAGAAGTATCTAAAATTAGCTCCTGAATATAAATATATGTTATTTTTTGGGCTTATTCGCGATTATAAAGGGTTGGATATATTATTGGAAGCTTTTGCCGAAAAAGTGCTGAAAGACAAGCAAATTAAATTAATTATAGCTGGTGAATATTATACAGATAAAAAGCCTTATTTAGAATTGATTGAAAAATACCAACTGGAAGATAAAATTATTCATGTTGAGCAATTCATACAAGATTCTAAGGTGAAATACTATTTCTGTGCCGCTGATGTGGTTGTGCAACCCTATAAAACAGCTACACAAAGTGGAGTAACTCAAATTGCTTATCATTTTAATAAACCAATGATAGTAACAGATGTGGGTGGGTTAAAAGAAATGTGTCCTGATGGAAAAGTGGGATATGTTGTTCCGGTAGATAAATCTTTACTTGCAAAAGCGATATTGAAATTTTTCGAGGGTGACCAGGAGGAGCGCATGATTGTCCAGATTAAAGAAGAAAAAAAGAAATACAGTTGGGGAATTTTGGTTCAAAATATCTTTTCTTTGTACAATCAAATCAATACCTTTAAGGACGATGAAATACATAAGTAAAGCCCCTTTTAGAATCGGAATCGCTGGTGGAGGAACAGATGTCTCTCCTTATTCAGATCGCTTTGGTGGTGCCGTTTTAAACGCATCAATTGATTTACATGCAACAGTTGTAATCATTCCAAGAGACGATGATAAAGTAATTATTAATGCCATAAATAATGGTGTGAAACATGAATTTAAAGCAACTGAAGAATTAGAAGACTTTCCGGATTTAAAATTGCAAATTGGTGTTTATAACCGTATTGTGAAGGATTTTGTTAAAAAACCCTTGCCTTGTGAAATTATCACGACGATGGATGTTCCAACAGGTTCTGGATTAGGAACCTCTTCAACACTCGTTGTTGCTTGTATTGGCGCTTTCGTTGAATGGCTTGGTTTACCGCTGGGAGAATATGATATCGCTCAATTGGCAGTTAAAATAGAACGTGAAGATTTACAAATGGCGGGTGGAAAGCAAGATCAATATGCTGCCACTTTCGGAGGAATGAATTTTATGGAATTCTATGAGAACAGCAGAGTAATTGTAAATCCGCTGAGAATTAAATCACAAGTTTTGAGAGATTTAGAGTTTCATCTTTTGTTATTTTATACAGAAACACAAAGAGAGTCCTCTAAAATTATAGATATTCAACGTTCCAATTTTGAGAAAAAGGGATCTGATGCAATAAATGCTTCTCACCAACTGAAAGAGCAGGCGTATAAAATGAAGGAAGCGATCTTAAAGGGGAATTTATCAAAAATAGAAGAGCCTTTACAGGTGAGTTGGGAAAATAAAAAGAAATTAGCAAGTGGAATTTCTAACGATTCGATTAACACAATATACGATACAGCAATAAGTGCTGGAGCTACAGGAGGAAAAATATCTGGAGCAGGGGGGGGGGGATTTATGATTTTCTACTGTCCTTTTAATAGTCGTTTCAATGTTATCGAAGCATTGGGAAATATTGGAGTTAAATGGCAACGTTACCGCTTTCAAACAAATGGATTAGAATCATGGACAAGTCAACAATAAAAGAGAATTTAAAAACATCAATAGAGGTCAAACAAAAGCTGTTTGAAGATAATGCAATGGTTGAAAAAATTGCAGATTTAGCAGACAAAATCATTGAAGTCTACAATAAAGATGGAAAAGTTTTGTTTTGTGGAAATGGAGGTTCAGCTGCCGATGCACAACATTTAGCCGCAGAGTTTTCAGGGCGTTATTATTATGACCGTCCGCCACTCTTTTCTGAAGCTCTACATGTGAATACTTCATATATGACAGCAGTTGCTAACGATTATTCATATGCTGTTGTTTACGAACGTTTAATCAAAGCAATGGGAAGAAAAGGTGATGTTTTAATTGCTTTATCGACCTCAGGAAATTCACAAAATGTGATTAATGCATTAATTCAAGCCAACAAGACCGATATGTTAACTGTCGGGTTTACTGGAGAAGATGGTGGAAAGATGAAAGAACATTGTGATATCTTGATTAATATTCCTTCCACAAATACACCACGTATTCAAGAGTGCCATATGTTAATTGGCCATTCAATTTGTGAAATAGTGGAACAAGGACTTTTTCCACAAGATTAAAAGCAAACGATAAGATTTATGGAAGCAATTATTTTAGCAGGAGGGCTTGGAACACGATTGAAAAACGTTTCAAAACGAATGCCGAAGTCCATGGCTTTAATTCAAGGCAAGCCGTTTTTGGAATATCAAATGGACTTATTGATTGCAAAAGGTGTAAAAAGTTTTATTCTTTCAATAGGCTATAAATCTGAACAAATTCAAGAACATTTCAAGGATTTGTATAAGAATTGCAGTGTCCAATATGCTATTGAAAAAGAACTTTTAGGAACAGGAGGTGCCATTAAAAATGCAATGCGTTTCACAAAGAGTGAAAACGTTGTCGTTGCCAATGGTGATTCTCTTGTGGTGACTAATCTTCAAAAGCAATTGCAATTTCATATTGAGAACAATGCAGATGTTACTTTGGCGTTGAAAAGAATGAAAAATTTTGAACGCTACGGAACAGTAAATCTTGATGAACATTCAAGAATTATAAACTTTATTGAAAAACAACCAATTTCAAAAGGGATAATCAATGCAGGACTCTATATTTTCAATGTAAAGTCATTTGTTGAAAGAGAATGGTCTCAAAAATTCTCCGTAGAAAAAGATTATTTCGAAGCCTCTGTGAAGGAATCTAAAATGCTTGGATTCTTAATGAATGGCTACTTTCTAGACATTGGAATTCCATCTGATTTCCAAAAAGCACAAACAGAAATTGGGTCTTTCTTTAAAATTGATCAATCATGGACTTTGTTTTTGGACAGAGACGGCGTAATCAATAAGAAAAGAGACAATGATTATGTCAAAAATATTGATGAATTAGAATTCTTACCAGGCGCATTGAAAGCCATTTCAATATTGAACAAATACTTTCATAAAATATTCATCGTAACCAATCAACAGGGGATAGGCAAAGGCTTAATGTCGGTAAAAGATTTGAAAGTTGTTCATGACAAAGTTGTATCAAGTGCAAAAGAGAATGGTGGGATCATAGATGAAGTTTATTTCGCGCCTGATTTAGCAAGCGCAACCAATCAATTGAGAAAACCAAATATAGGAATGGCTGAAAAAGCCAAATCTGGTTTTCCAAGTGTTGAATTTTATAAATCTATCATGGTTGGAGATTCTATAAGTGATATGGAGTTTGGAAAGAATGCAGGAATGGTGAATGTTTTTATTAGTGAGGTAGATAGTCAAGAATATTATAGTTGCCGAAGTTTGGAGGAGTTTGGAGAAATGATAGAAGCTATTTTTGCATCGGAGCAGCTTGGTGAGTAGCGATTTAGATGCTTCGAAAAGTCTAGAATAGATCATTCTTCCGACCTCTGAAAAAGGTATGTAAATTATCGAAAGTTGAATAGAATTATTAGATTTGAATTGTTTAAAGATTCGAAAATTGTTTTTGGATTAAAAAACAATCATGTATCGCGGAATAAGAGGCACATTCATTTATGCTTGTGATAAAGATTTACAAGAATATTTCAAGAATCACATACCAATTTTTAAAGCCGAAAATAATCTAAAGATATTACCTTTTGATCAGGTAAATCCATTTTTTAATGCAATTCCAATTTTATATATATATGCTGCTGCTGGAAGTTTTAGCGATTTACAAACGCCAACTGAATGCGAAAATTTTAAATGGATAGAAATACCAAATAAGATATCAAATGCTAAGGACTATTTCGTTTGTCAGGTTATTGGTGAATCAATGAATAAGAAAATTGAAAATGGTTCATGGTGTTTATTTAAAAAGAATCCTGGAGGAACAAGAGAAGGAAAGATAGTTCTAGTTGAACATTTTAACATCCAAGACTCAGATTTTGGAGCAGGTTATACATTGAAATCATATCACAGCGAGAAAATTAAAACTGATGAAGGGTGGGAACATAAATCAATCACTTTAAAGCCATTGTCTTATGATTCAGCTTACGAAAGCATTGAGTTAGAAGACAATGAAATCGAAGAATTAAAAGTTATTGGAGAATTCATTACTGTCTTAGATTTATAAAGAACTTTTGTATGGTTCAAATAAAAGAAGCACAGCTATCACCATGCTTCAATTCAATATTTCACCTCAATCAAGTTCCAAAACCCCTAACTAATAATATTACTTTCTTTCCCAAACCTCTTGTACGAAAACACCACCGATAAAGCGGCAAAACCAACCATAGTCATGAAACTAATAATCATCAAGATTGGATCTATTGTTCCAGCTACCAATTCTTTTGTTGCCAAAACGATATTCACAATCGGAATGAATGCTGTAATGTAATCCAATTCAATACCTGGTAACAGTCCAACCAAAGCTGGCATCATGATAATGAAGTTAACTGGTGTTAACACACTTTGTGCTTCTTTAAATGACTTTGCATAAATTGTTGCTGGAATCATAATTCCGGCGAAGAAGATGGTTAGTGGAATTAATAGAATAAGTAAACTCAAAATAAACATTGGAGTTAGAATTCCATCAATTACAGTAAGTAGTTCTGGACTGTCTACTAAATCAAAAGCGCGCAGTCCTACAAACATTCCTATAAGTGCGAAACTAGCTGCTGCTATTCCTGAAAGCACGATTACCAGCATTTTACCGATAAGGATTTTCCAACGCGGAACAGGAGTTGTTAATAATGTCTCCAGTGTTTTTCTTTCCTTTTCTCCAGTGAATAAATCAATGGCTGGATACATACATCCAATAAATCCAAAGATGATAAATAAATAGGGGAGGAATCCACCTGCAAGTTTACCAATCATTTCCTTTTCACTAGAAATATCATTGTATTGCTCGTCAATTGGCTCAATTAATTGCTTGTCAAGATTTAATCTTTCGAAGCGTTCTGCCAAAAATGAACTTTCAATTTCAGCCAAATAAGTTCTCACACGGTCTTTATTTCCAATATTAACCCCTTTGTGAAACACTTGAATTGTAGATTGCTGATTTGAATCTTGTTGCTGATCAAAATTCGCTGGAATAATAAATGCTATCTGAATAGAATCTATGCTAATTTCCTCTTTTAACCCTAAAGTATCTTCACGGAATATCAATGTTTTTGGGCCAAATTCTTCTGGTATTGCAGAAAGTCTTTGTGTAAATTGATTATCCGTCGCAGTAGAAATCACAGCGATTTTTAGAACTTCTTCTTGTTGTTTTTCAGCAAAATACTTGGTAACAGTAGTTGTTAAACCCAAAAGTATTGGGAAAACCAATACAGGGACAACAATCATTGCGATAATCGTTCTGCGATCACGCAACGTGTCTTTTAATTCTTTCTTAAATATTGTAAATATCATGGCTTAATTATTTTCGTTGATTACACGGATAAACTCTGCAGTTAAACTAGTGGTTTGCATATTGTTTCGGAATTCTTGCATGGTATTGCGGAGAATAATTTTTCCTTTATGGATAATTGCCAAATCATCGCACAACAAATCAACTTCACTCATAATATGAGAGGAAAAAATGACTGTTTTGCCCTGCGTTTTACAATCGCTAATGAGTTTAATAATATTTTCAGCTGTAATGACATCTAAGCCACTTGTTGGCTCATCAAAAATCACTACATCTGGATCGTGAATCATTGTTCTAGCGATAGAAACTTTTTGTTTCATTCCAGTACTCAAACGGCCAATGCGCTTGTCTTGAAAATCATGCATACCAAGTAAAGTATACAAATTTTCTTTACGTTGCTTAAAATCTTCTTTCGAAACCCCGTAAAGCTTCGAGAAGTATTCAATGATTTCATTGGCTGTTAAACGTTCATATAATCCTGTGGAACCTGTCAGAAAACCTATATCTTTCTTGGCTTCGTTGGGATTTTTTTGAATATCAATTCCGTTAATCTTGATTGAGCCTTGCGATGGTTTTAAGATTCCTGCCAACATGCGGAGCGTTGTTGTTTTTCCGGCACCGTTTGGACCTAGTAATGAAAAAATACGTCCAGGCTGACATTCAAAACTGACGTCTTCAACCGCCAATGCTACTTTGTCTGAGGTATTGTTTTCCTTCTGCTGCTTTTTTGTTAATTCGAACTCCTTGCGTATGTTCTCTACTTGAATCATATGATAATATATAAGGTAAAAATCTTGTTATTTGTCATTTCGAAAATCTTAGCTAAAATAAGATTTTTGTTTTAATTGAGGATTTAGACTGTTGATAATATTTTGCAGAATGGAAATAATATTTAATTTGCCCTTTCAGGGCGCTTAATACTTGTGTGTTATTTAGCATGACGCGTTGGATCATGCTGAATCATGCTTAATTGAGTTAGGCCTTCAGCCTGTTTGAATTTTATGAATTTATTTTGAATCACTCTTCTTCTCCAACAGGATTCCTCAATTAATTAAAAATTTTATTGATTGATGATTACATGGTTCCAAGTTTCAGGTGGTGAAAAGTGTTGAAAATTCAACTTTTTTGATTTTACTAAGTCAATCATTTTTTACAATTGAAATGTCTGTCAATGCCTTGAAAGGGCAACTCATTCCAGCCCTATGCAGGGGCTTTGGATGGAATATTGAAACACAATTCAACGCTCTGAAGGAGCAGCTCAATTTTACCTTTTCAACATTCCCTTAATCTTCTCCGCAATCTCTTTAGCATAAAGCGAAGGTCCACAAATATGACAACCATCTATTTCATAGAACATTTTCGGATCATTCGCAGACTCATAAATTTCTCTACCCATTGAAATAGGAACAGTTTCATCTTCATTACTATGAATAACAAGAACTGGTTTATTAAATTCCTGAATGGAGGAAACACCACTGTATATTTCCTTTACCATTACTTTTCCAAAAAAGCCAGCTGTTTCTTTTCCAATTGCCTTGTGAGATGAGAAAGCTCCCTCAATCACAACTCCATCTATTTTGGATTCATTTTGTTCGGCAACAACAGCTGCTAGATGTCCACCCAAAGATTGACCATATACAACAAGCTTGGTGTTTTTGATGTCATGTCGAGAAACCAAATAATTTAACGATGAATTTCCATCAATTAATACATTTTTTCGAGTTGCTTTACCTTCTGAGAATCCAAATCCACTGTAATCAATAATAAATACCTGAAAACCAAAATCTAATAAAGGAACCAAAGATCGGTGTTGATCTATAATTGAACCAGCATTTCCATGGAAGTGGAGTAGGGTGGTTTCTGGGTTTTGACTTTTAGATTTCATCATCCAACCATTGAGCATATTTCCATTTTCGCTTTTGAATATTACACTTTCTATAGTGTAACCTAAATCTAAAGTGTCTTTGTTGCCATCAAGAAAATAAGGTTGGAAATTTGTTGAATCGATTTTAATGTTAATTGTATCATCGGGTGAGTTTATTGTAATGTTTTTTGCTTCAGCGGGTATTTTTGTTGGATATAAAAACATACTATCAAAGCTACAAGAGGAGAGTAGCGAGAAGAGTGAAATTATAATAGTAATTAGTTTCATAAGTTTTTGTATGGTCTAAATTCTAAAATAAACATAATTTGTATTCTGCTAAACTACGATTTAAAACAAGCATAACGGAGTATTTGGAGTTTTCTTGCAAAGTCTACTTAGACATACTTTTCAACTCAATAGGAACCATCAATGAATAGGATAAAATCTAAATCGAGCAAGAACTAAGTCTTTAGGTCTGTCATCCCGTTGGGATTTGTTTGATTCTTCTGTACTTATAACCAATGATTATGTCCTCGGTTAACACATGTCGTCCAACAGCTGGCGGACTTTTTGAATAAGCAATACTTTAATGATTAACTACAAATTAATAGTGTATTTACCGCTCAAATCACCCTTCCTTTTTTCTTTTCTTTCTTCTTTGCTTAACTCCGAGAATCTCTGCTAACAAAGAGTAAGAAACAGAGTGAGAATGAGCAATAAAATTCCTTGAACCTTCCACACCGTTAACCATAATTAATTAAACTTAATCTTCCTCACCTTTCGCCTCATTCTCTTTAATCGCCGCTTCTCTATACTTCAATTGCATTCCATAAAGGAAGTTTCTCAAAAACTGATCATTACATTTTCTGTATTGTCTTTGTGATGGATTGCGAAAGAAAGCACTCAATTCGTGTTTACTTACACGCATGTTTGCTAAATCTAAAATACTAAGTATTTCTACATCGTTTAGATTCAAAGCAATTTTTAGTTTTCTAAAAACGATATTGTTGTTCAAATTGTCTTCTGGTCGCATTGGTGTACCGTCCTTTTTACCGCGTTTTTCATTAATAAATCCGTTTAGAAATGTAGCCAATTCTTTGTCTTCCATTTTAACATAAGAATCCTCATCTTCTTTTTTTAACCAATCGCAAACCTGGGAGCGTGTTGCTTCAAATTCCACAAGAGAAAAGATATCCTTCATTTTATCGTCGTTGTATTCAAAAGCATAGCGTATTTGTCGTAAAATATCGTTGTTCGTCATGTTTATCTAATTTTATTGTTTTGCATTCATTATCTAATTTTAAATCCTTTTTAAACGTTTAAAAATATTTAAAATCACATCGTTTCATTCATTTATTCATTCTCTACATAAAGGAATACTTTTAATTTCCCTAAGGTTGCAGGTCCAATTCCCCGAACCTGTGTCAGATCTTCTAATTTATTAAAACCTCCTTTATTGTCTCTGTATTCTATAATTGATGCTGCCGTTTTTGGTCCAACTGAAGGAATAAGCGTCAAATCATCAACTGTTGCTAAATTTAAATCCAAAGGAAATAATCCCTTCATTTTTTGCGCATCAGGAGTCAATACTTTTGTATTAATAGAATCTGGAAAAGCCCACATCCCTCTTTTTTCTTCTTTTGAAGTTTTCTCAGCCAATTTAAAACTCAATATAGAATCTTTCTGCTGTCGGTTATAAAAAGAGTAGGAGGCATGCCCTGAAGCAATCATTTCATTATTAACTTGAATTAAACGGGACTCTTTTTTTGCTGTAATATATGCAGAATAACGACTAAATCGATGAGAAGGTATTTCATTTCCCGCGCTTACTTTTAATTGCGTATCTTTTATTAAGTCTCGTAAATAATTATTTGCTTCATCGGAATAATAGAAACTAGAATCTTTGTGTCCAGCCCAAGACCTAGGAATATTAACACCTAAAAGTTCGACTGGATAATAAACATTGGTTTGCAGTTCTATTTCTATACTGCCATTTCTACCATAACGAAAGTTTTGATACCAAATAGAAGTATCAATTGCTGGAAAACGATGATAACTCAAACCTTCTGCACGGTTCATGACACCTTTAAAATCTTGTAAAAATTGATTGGCTATTTTATTGTCATAGATCATTAAAATATTTTCATCGTTTGCTATTTCAGCTGCTGCAGAAAAGTTGTAAGACCCTACAATCGTTAATGCTTTGTGTTTTTCTGGATACTGGTATTGCGCATCAAGAATCATTGTTTTGGCATGTAGTTTTCTCACTTCTTTACCAGCCATTATTTTCCTGTTTCCAAAGTTCATTTCAGGTTGTGCCCAAATTTGATTATTGTTTCTATAGCGTGCATAAAAAGCGGGGTCAATCACACCTTCTAAATTGATTTCACCACGCCCTGACCTATCAATTAATGCCTCACTTATTGGAATATTTGGACTGATTGCAAAAGCTAAGAAATGAACATCATGAATTGCATAATCATTTATTAATTCAGTTATTCTATTAGAAATACTTGGTTTTGTTTTGTCCCTGTCCATTGGTCCAAAGTAAGCTTCTACTTTAATATCATTTACGAAATGTCTATTTTTAGAAACATTTCTTTTATCCTTATGAAAGCGTGCTTTATTTGCATTGGGGATTTCGGTATCGCTTCCCCACATTTGTTGAAATTCCTCTCCGTAAACGCTTGTTAACCCGTTGTCTTTTATGATTAAAATAACATTCGTATTCCAAGGTCCGGTGTAGGTGACATTCATCGAGCCAGTCCATAAATAATCATCCTCGGGATCTTCATTGAATAAATCAAAAACAGCAAATTTATGGTGCATATTCGCTCCCGAATTAGGCAATCTTTCGTAGAGTTTTACAATCTGTCCGTCAGGTTGATAAATCGTACCACTGTCATCAATATTATAAATTCCAGCAGCACGCAAAGTATCCCACATTGGTTGTGTAAATCTTGGTGCGTGATTTCTGTGAATAATATCCGTGATTACACGAACCCGAACTCCGCGCCTGGCAGCATTTGCAAGTGCGTGACCAACACGCATGTTTTGCAAATCATAGGCCACTAAATCAATACTGACTTTTGCGCTGTCAATGCGGTCAACAAGTGGTTGTATCAAGTCATATAAATCTATTGACTGATTTCCGGGCAATGCAAAACTGTGATCTGCTGTACTGTTAAAATAAACTTTTATCCATTCTACTTTACTCGTATCATTTTTTGCTGCTATCACAACATTTGTGGATAGGAGGTAGAGTATAAAAAGCAGTTGTTTCATCTTAAAAGTCTAATTTTTCAATCCTATCATTCCTCAAAATTGGAATAACGTCCATTTGATTTGGTGTAAGACAGAATTTTATATCTTCATTCAAATTTAATTTTTTTAATCGTCTTCTGTGTGAACTTGCTTTTAAGAAACCGAAATAATTGTCTTTAGCTGCTAAGAAAAGATATTTAGCCGCTACTGAAGAATCTTCATTTGATGTAAACTTCCCCGTTTTAATTAAAGACTCCGCTATTGCTCCAGCACATATGGTATCTTCTAAATTGAATTTGTCTTTCCAACCAGAAGCTAAGCACAATACATTTTTATCTTGTAGAATTAACCAATCACAAAGATAATCTATGTTTGTCAATGCTCCAATAACAACAGTAGGGGCGTCTTTTGCAATATTAATTGCACGTGTTCCATTCGTTGTGGAAAGCACAATATCTTTCCCCTTTAGTTCCGGTTTCATATAACTGTATGGAGAGTTTCCAAAATCGAAACCTTCCACAATTTCACCTTGTCTTTCCGCTCCCACGAGATAGCCTTTTTCCTGATATTTTTTGGCTTCTTCAATCGCAGAGACAGGAATCACACTGTTCACGCCATTGTGAATTGCTGAACATATTGCCGAAGTAGCACGAAGAACGTCTATAACTACCACGATATCAAAACGACCTTTGAAATATTCATAGTCGGCTGGAGTGTAACAAACTTCAATTAATTTTTTCTGCATCTTGCGAATTTAATGATTTTCTCTAATTGTTTTAATCAATAGTATAGATAATGCACTTAAAAGTTGATGTTAAAACATTAAATCGAGATTATTTTTAAGATTATATTAAATAATTCTCTGTAATTCGAATAAATCATCTGTAAAACACCCATTCTTATTCATGTTAATACTCTGTAATTCAATGGATTTTAATCTTCTATTGAATTGAAACTATTTCAATAGACCGTATGCTATGGATTTATTCTTTTTTTAGCGATATTTGTAAGTTAAACAATGAATTTAAACGTACTGTGTAACTGATTCTACATTATGGCGTTCTATACAAATAAAATGAAGCATTTTTTCTCAATTTTCACTTTTCTGATCGGTTCAATTGCCTTTACTTTTGGGCAAGACATAACTTATGATGGAAAAGTCTCGGATATGGATTCTCAAAAGTCACTTGCTGGAGTTACTGTTAAGGTTACTTCAGGCGGTTCGACGATAACAAGCACAGCCTCTTCTTCAAATGGAGATTACTCTGTAAATTTTTCTGCTGGAAAAAAATACACAGTGAAATATTCAAAATCTGGCTATGTTTCTAAAATAATTACTCTTGATGTAACCCCAGTTATTGCTGAGGATATGCCAGCAGGTGGTAAGATCTTTCCGCCTATTAATTTAGATTTATTTGCGGAACGTCCAGGAGTTGACTTCTCTTACTTAGAGACACAACCTGTTGTGCAATGGTCATTGGATGGAGATCGAATGAGTTACAATAGGGGGCAAATGATGCAAGTCAAGAAGAAAATAGAAAAGAATCTTGAGGAGGCAAAAAGTATATCTAGAAATGCCGATGCTGATTACAATAAACTGATAAAAGAGGCCGACAAATTATTCGCAGAAGAAAAACTTCAGGAAGCACTAAACAAATACATTTCTGCATTAAAGATTCCTGGGAAACAAAAAGAAGCACATCCGAATGCTCAATTAATGAAGATTGAAGAGTTACTTCAAAAGAAAGAAGAAGATGCATTGGCTTATCAACAAGAGAATCAAGCTTACTTAAATCTCATCACTGCAGCTGATAATTTTGCTGAAAGTAAAGATTACGTCAAAGCAACTGCTAAATATAAAGAAGCAATTGCAATGAAATCTGACGAGCAATATCCGAAAGATAGAATTGCTGACTTGAAAAATGAAATTGCTAACGCTGCCAAAAGAGATGAGTATGATAAATTGATAAAGAGAGCAGACGGATTCTATAATCAAAGTAGTTTACAAGCTGCCCGAGATTTTTATGAGCAAGCACTAGAGGTATTGCCTAAAGAAGAATATCCTCAAAAACAATTGGATCTTCTTAGTGGTAAGCTTGATGCACAGAACGCTATTAAGGAGCAGAAAGATAAGTATAACAATGCCGTTAAAGAAGCCGATGATTTTTATAGTGCGGAAAACTATGTACAAGCAATTGAAAAATATAAAGAAGCGCTAGAATTTGAAAGTGCTGCGACTTACCCTCCAGGGCGAATAAAAATGGCGCAAGATATTATTGATCAAAAAGCTGCAGAAGCTAAAAATAAGGCGTCATTTGATAAATTAGTTTCTGAGGCAGACGCTCATGTAACTGCAAAAGAGTTTGAAACTGCAGTTACTAAATATACTGAAGCAATTGCTTTAATTGAAGATGCAGTCGTTCAAACAAAACTGGATCAGGCGAAACAATTATTGACAGATCAAAAGAATAAAGAGGAGCAGCAAAAACAAATTGAAGTTTTGATTATAAGTGCTCAAGAGAAAATGGGCAATGAATCTTATGCTGGAGCAATTGAAGATTTTTCAGCTATTTTGGTAATGAATCCTACGCATCCAGAAGCAATATCAGGAAAGAAAAAAGCGGAAAATTTATTGGCAGATAAGCAAAAAAAGGAAGCGAAAGATACGCAATTCAATGAATTAGTTGCGGCAGCAGACAAAGCATTCGCTGCAAAAACGTGGCAAGAAGCAAAAACCAAATACATTGCTGCGAAAGCTGTTTATGCCGATAGAGAGCATGTAAACAATAGAATTATTGAAGTAGAAGCGAAGATTGAAACGGCTAACCTGAATGATGAAATTAGTAATTTAATGACGCGTGCGAATGAAAAAGTAACTGCAGAAGACTTTACTGGAGCAATTACTGACTTTGATGCTGTTTTGAGTTTAAAAGCAGATCATTCTGACGCACTTACAGGTAAGAAAAAAGCAGAAGATTTATTGGCAAAGAAGGAATCTCAAAAAGAAAAAGAAGCTAAATTTAATGAGGCTGTCGTTTCAGCAGGTGCTGCGTTTGATGCTGAAGAATGGGAGAAAGCCAAAGAAAACTACGTCGCTGCAAAAGCAATTTTCGATGATAGAGAACACGTAAATTCGAGACTTAATTTGGTTAAATCCGCTATTCTGAAAGCAAAAGCTAAAGAAGCAAACTTAGCGAAGATTCAGGTTTTATTGGATGAAGCAGAAGCTTTGAAACCAGAAAATAAATGGGCTGACGTAATTATAAAGTATGAAAAAGCTTTAGCATTGGATGAAGAGCGCGCTGATATTACAGGAATGCTTGATGCTGCAAAAGCGAGCAAGAAAGCGAGGGAAGCGCAACAATCTCAAGAAGCAAATTCGGCTCAAATTCAAGTTTTATTGGATCAAGCAATAGCATTGAAAACTGATAATAAATGGAAGGAAGTCATTCAGAAATATGATCAAGCTTTAGCAATCGACAATGAAAGAAAAGATGTTTCAGACCTACTAGCAGCAGCGAAAGTGAGTAAAACCGCTTACGAAGTACAATTGGCGAAAGAAGAAACAGATGCTCAGATTCAAGTTTTATTGACCGAAGCAGAAGCGTTAAAGCCAGACAATAAGTGGACAGAAGTAATTCAAAAATATGAAAAAGCGATTGATTTAGATGGTGAACGAACAGATGTTTCAGAACTACTTACTGCAGCAAAAGAAAGCAAAAATACTTGGGATGCAGCGCAATCTCAAGAACAGCAAGAAGCAGAATTTAATGCAATTGTAGCGGAAGCTGATGCAGCATTTGGAAAAGAAAATTGGGAAACTGCTAGAGATAAATACCTCGCAGCAAAAGCAATTTTTGGAGACAAAGAACATGTAATCACAAGAATTTCTGATGCAAATGCTAAACTTGCAAGTTTACAAACAAAAGCTGATAATTCTGCGAAAATTCAAACACTAGTAGATGAAGCGGAAGTTTTAAAACCAGATAACAAGTGGGCTGAGATAATTCAAAAATATGATCAAGCACTAGCAATCGATGAGGAAAGAAAAGATATTTCGGATCTCCTAGTAGCCGCAAAAGAAAGTAAAAAGGAATGGGAAGCAGCGCAAAGTCAAGGTCAAGAATTTGATAACTTGAAGCAGGCAGGAAATGAATTATTAGCGCAAGAGAAATGGAACGAGGCAAAAACAAAATACAATGCAGCACTTGAAATAAATACAGATGCTGAGATAGATGCAAGTCTAGCTATTATCCAAGAAAAATTAGCAGCAGAATCAGAATACAATGCTAAAATGGCGGTTGCAGAAGGATTTGCTAAAGACGCAAAATATGAGCAAGCAATTGCTAGTTTTCAAGAAGCATTGAATAGTAAAGTAGAAGATGCAATTGCAAAAAGTCGCATTAAAGATATGCAACAGGAAATTGATGCTTTAGCACAAGCGGAAAATAAAAATGCCAATTATGATAAAGCGATGAGTCTTGGTAAATCAGCTTTTGAAACTAAAGATTACGCGGCTGCAGTTAAAGCATTTGATGATGCCTTAATTGAAATTCCAAATGATACGGAAGCTACACGATTGAAAAATGAAGCCAAAACTAAAATTCAAGGACTTCTAGCAGAGGAAGGGAAATACAATGGATTTATTGAATCTGCTTTGGCTAAATATGATGAAGCAATAACGGCTGGAAATAGCATTGCAAAATTAAAAGAAGCAAAAGTCATTTTTGAATCTGCACAGAACATTCGTCCAGAAGCTTCTTTACCACAAAGAAAAATTGTGGACATTGATAACTTATTGCGTAAAATAGAAGAAGAGGCTGCTTCTGATAACGAAGCTGCCAAGACTAATAAACTATACCAAGATCAATTGGATTTGGCTTCTGTTGCAGCACAAAATAATAATTACGAAAATGCTATTAACTATTTAAAGGAGGCACAGAAAATAAAACCAGAAGAGGATTTTCCAGCGAAAGGGATTGAAAAGTTCCAAGCGATTATAGATAGTGCAGCAGATCAAAAAGACCTAGCAGCAAATTACAATGCAGCGATTCAAAAAGCAGATTTAGCTTTTGACAATAAAGAATATGAAAAAGCATTGGCTTCTTATAATTTAGCGCTGACATTAAAAGAAAGTGATACTTATGCCAAAGATCGATTGGATGAAACACAACAGATACTTGATAATATTTTAAAAGCGAAAAGAGCAAATGAGTCAATAAAAGAACAGTTCAATCAGTTAATTGCTGAAGGAGATAAGCTCTTTAATAGCGAGGAATATGCTAAGGCGATATCAGTTTATGAAAAAGCAATAAGAATTGAAGAAGATGACAAATATGCAAAGAAACAAATTAAATTAAGTATTGAGAAAGCAAAAGCACAAGCAGAAAAGACTAAAGATCTGAGCTATAACCAATTTATTTTTTCGGCAGATAAATATTTCAAAAGTGAAGAATATAACAATGCTAAAAATGAATACGAGAGAGCACTGAGCATAAAGAGAACGGAGCAATATCCAAAATCTCAATTGGCAAAAATAGAAGCAATCAATAATGCAAATATTAAAGCGCAAGGTAAAGTTGGATATTTGGGAGAACCAACCAATATCTCAATTTTAGAAGGTGCAGCTTTGCTTCAAAAAGGACAGATCCAAAGAGAACAAATAAAGCAAAATGCTGTAGCCAATCGTTTAAATAAATTTGAAGGAGAAGAAGAAGAGCGTTCTTTAAATGATTATGGAGAGCGGGTAGCATTCGAAAATGAGGTTGAATTCATTCAAGACAAAAGAGGTCAATCGAATTTATCTGAAATTGAAACGAAAAGACAAATTGCAAATGAGGTAGATGAACAATTATTTGAATTAGAGAAAGACGCAGCAGAAATGAGTAGGTTTAAGAAAGGTGATTTATCGCGTACATCGCAAGAATTGGTGCTAGCAAATGATGATTTTGATCAAGAAAACGCCGATTATAGAGCCTTACACAAAGATGCAATTGAAGAGATTAAAGAAATCGAAAATAATAGAAATATTATGAATGATACTGAATCTGCTCATAATAATGTGAAGGTTACAGCAACAAGCAAACAACTGGTTGAAATTAGTTCACAGAACAATTCTTATGTTGATGTTAGCGAAGAGTACAACAGTGTCGTAGAAATGCAAGATGAGGCAATTTTAGCTGAAATAAGAGTTGCAGAATCAATGTCAGAAAAAGATATAATTCAAAAACAATTAAAAGAGGACATCATTGTATACGAAGCCGAACTTCAACGAAAATTGTCAGAAGAGGCAAGTGAAGTTCACCAAGAACAAATTAAAATTGATGAACAACTGACAAGTGCACAAAATCAATTTATAGATGCCCAAGAAGGTAAAGATGATGCAAGATTATTGGCTGTTGAGAAACTAAAAGAAATAGATCAAGAACGGTTGAATCAAAATGAGATTAAATCAAACGAAAAAAGCAATAGAACGGAGGAAATATATCTTGAAGTAGAAGAGATTAAAACACTTCAGACAGAGAAAAATATTCAGAATGTTAAAGATTTGACTATCGTAGAAGAGGATGTAAAAAATCGTTTAACAGCATACGGAGAAGCAAGTCAAAAACGAGAAGATGAGAAGGTTATCGAAAAACAAGAAACACAAAAATATGTAGACAGTTTGGAGAACAATAGCATAACCATTAATGAAACGGTAGCCAATACAATTGGCGATGATTATCCTGAAGGAGTATCGCAAGAAAATTATGTACGTGAGGATAGTCAAGGTATTCCAATTAAAATTGTAACACGAAGAATTGTAGTTACAGATGGAAGAGGAGAAGTGTACATTAGAACACAAACAAGTAGTGGTTTAACTTATAGTAAAAACGGTGGAGCAATCACAGAACAAAATTGGATAAATGATACAGAGAACGCAAATTTGGAAAAATACTACTAGATTTTTTTTTATTGGAGTATTGTCGTTGTTCTTTTTAGCATGTAGCGCTAATGAAACAGAAGCCCCAGATAAAATAAAGAACGCAAAGTACTTTAAAAATACCGAAAATGCATGGTGGAGCAACGAGAAAACGATTGCTGGAAATGCTTTAGGAACTACCTTTGTTATCAAAACAAGTGATGATTCATTGCTAACAAATCCAAAAGAAATTGATAATTTAATAGAAGCATTCAATCTAGAATTGTCGACTTATGTTCCAAATTCGTTAATTAGTAAATTCAATGCTACTGACACTATAATTGATTTGAATACGACAGCTTACTTTAAAAAGTGTTTTGAATTAAGTTACAAAATATTCAAGGAAACAGATGGCGCTTTTGATCCGACAGTTTATCCTTTGGTTAATTTATGGGGATTCTTTAAAGATATTAAAGTTGCACCAACCGATAGTGAAATAGATAGTGTACTGACTTTTGTTGGACTTGACAAACTTACTTATAAATATGAGAAAGGAATTTTGAGTAAGAAAAATGAACATTTTCAATTGGTTTTTAATGCCATCGCAAAAGGTCAGTGCGTTGATGTTGTGGCAGATTTCCTAGATTCAAAAAGTCAAAACAGTTATTTTATAGAAATAGGCGGTGAGATCAGAGTTAAAGGATTAAATGGTGACGGAAAGAAGTGGGTAATTGGAATTGACGAGCCAGTTGAATCTAATACTGGACTTGATAGTGCGAATCATCGCCGATTAGAAAACTACATCCAGCTGACTAATAAATCTGTGGCTACATCTGGAAATTATAGAAAATTTTATGAATTGGATGGTCGAAAATACAGTCACACGATTAGTCCTGTTTCTGGAAGACCGGTAAGATATAACATTTTAAGCGCAACTGTAATTGCGGATGATGCGGCCACAGCAGATGCATATGCCACGGCATTTATGGTAATGGGAGTAGAACAATCATTGGCACTTCTTAAAGACAAGCCAGCGTTAAATATTGAGACTTATTTATTGTTTGAAAATGAACAAGGACGCATCGAACGCGCATACAGTCGAGGAATGAATAAATATTTGATGGACTAAAGTTTTATAGACTGAATTTAAATAACTAAACTATGAATATGATAGGAAAAGTATATATAATATTGGCTGCAATTTGGCTGAGTTTTGCAACCATCGCGCAAACACCACAGGGTGTAACACAAAACGACAGCGAACAAATCAATTTTTGGGAATCGAATACTGCAATGACTATTGGAGCAGCAATAATTATAACTTTGATTGTTGCGCGAACTTGGTCAAAACGAATTCACAAGAAACGTGATGAAGTGATTAATAAAGATGAGGAGAAGTAGACAGGTCGTTTTATAGACTTATCGTTATGGCTTCCAAGGTATGGAGAAGGATGATGAAGTGAAGGGTCAAGGGAATTCTTACACAACCGAGTTTAGACAGTATGATCCGAGGGTTGGAAGATGGCTTACCATAGACCCTAAAATGAATTCTTGGGAATCTCCTTACGTTGGTTTAGCAAATACACCAATAATTGCAAGAGATCCACGAGGAGATTTTATTCCAGTGATAATTGGGGGCTATATTTTAGCTGAATACTTAATTGCAGCAGTAGCCACCTATGCAATTGTTCATGTCGCCGTTAATAGTGATTTAGTGAAACAAATGCAAGAATCATATCCAAAGCCATGGTACACAGATAGACCGCGTGTTAACATCCCTGAATATAAAAAGCAAGGTAGTTTAGATCCTTATCCACCAAATGGACCTAAAATTGCAAGATGGATAGTAGCAACAGGGACGGCAGCAAGGTTAATAAAGCAAATTTATGATCAATATGACCAACCTGTTCCAGAAACGGATTCAGAAGGGCAATTTAAAACACCTGTATCTTTAGTCCCTGAAAATGAACCACCATCGATTGAAATAGATATAAATATCACAGATGTAGAAATGGTATCTAATAAAAAAGTTGAGATTACAGTTACTGCCGATGTTTTTCATAAGGTAGAAAAAGGTGAGTATCTTGAGAAGATAGCGAAAGAAAATAAGGTGTCTGTTGATCAAATTGTAAAATGGAATAGTATTGAAGACCCAAATAAAATTCAAGCTGGAGGTGTTTTGAAAGTTAATGAGTTTTCTGAAAAACAAGTAGTTGATGTGGAGGATTAAATTATCAAACATGAGTAAAATAAAATTTGCTATATACTTATTAGCAGGAACTTTATTAGTTTTTGAAATATTAATGAGTAAAATGGTCAATTCGTTTTTTGATAATAAACAATGGATAATATATGCATTCCTATTTATTGGTATGGTTATAATAAAGGTTATTGAATGGAAAAAAAAATAAGAACTTATATATGGTATTCGTTTTTTATTTATTTTGCTTTTATGATTTTATATTCATTAATTTTAGAGAAAGAAAATAGCTTGTTAAAAATTGGATTCATTTTTATTTTAATACTCTTTATCATAACTGAAATATTAACGTTAATACTTAGTCAAAGGAGATAATTTATAAACACTGCTTTGGAGTTACACTTCCCAGCTTGTGCTTGACTCCGTTCCAGTTTGTGTGGCATTGACAGGAGCAAGCTCATTTTTTAAAACCAAAATCTTTGATAATAGGTTGAAAGACTTTTTCTACAAGTTCTTTTTCAAACAAAAGTTTATCACCTTTCATGATAACGCTAGACATGAAGGGATGGAAAGGCTCTGGTAAATTGGTGTAGTAGATCGTACTTTGCCCCAAGCTCCCGAGCGACTCCGTTCGCGTGGGCTTGGGTTAATCTTTTAACTCAATCACAAATCAAAATCACCGTATATCTTTGTATATCAGTTACTATTTCCTATCTTAGTTTTAACTTATACTTGTTATCTTAAATCAAATGAGCAGAAATTATAAATTTCATAATCCCAAGGCACCCTATTTTGTCAGTTTTGCAGTAGTTGAATGGTTAGATGTATTTACTCGAAATGAATACAAGGATTTATTACTAAAAAGTCTAAGTTATTGTCAAAGAGAAAAAGGAATGGAGATATACGCTTGGTGTATAATGTCGAATCATGTTCATCTCGTTTTTAGGAGTATTGGTGATGAACCTCCCGAGAAAATATTGGGAAGTTTTAAGCGATTTACCAGCAATGCTGTTGTTAAAGCAATCACAAATAATTCCAAAGAAAGTAGAAGAGAGGCGCTACTTTCTGTATTTAAAAGAAATGGAAACATAACCAGTAACGTAAATAATTATCAATTTTGGAGACATGACAATAAACCAATCGAATTATGGAGTAGTCATGTAATTTCTCAAAAAATTCGATATATTCACGAAAACCCTGTAAAGGCAGGTTATGTATTTCGTCCAGAGGATTATGTTTATAGTAGTGCTGTAGATTATAGTGGTGTTAAAGGTGTCTTGGATGGTGTGGTTGTTGTGATATGATGAAGTGTGAAAAATTCAGACTACCACGCGAACGGAGTCGCGCGGTAGCGGGGGCTAGCGGGGGGATGAAGTGAAGGTTAGCGGTAATAGCTATTCAACGCACTTTAGACAGTATGATCCAAGAGTTGGAAGGTGGTTGAGTTTAGATCCCGCTATGTCAAAATATCCAAATCAAAGTCATTTTACCGTTTCTGCTGATGAATTAAATAAAATGAAGTGTATTGAAGTGGAGTATTCAAACATCTTAAACTTTAGTGGAGTTATAACCGATCAGCGTATTAAAAAAACTAACTAATGATTATTTAATTTTTTCGAGAACAAAAGTATCGTTGTTTTCCGAAAAAAAGTTAGTAGGTCTATTGCTTTCTTCACTAAAATTCAAGCATATTTTTAGTGTGGTATAATTATCTTGAAACTCAAAAATTCCTTTCATCATATCGAATTTTGAATTATTCTCTTTGATATTAATTACAAAGTCGATCCAATTTGGAGATTTTGAATAATCTACTTTATAAATAAGTGAAGCTTCGACTCCATTCATACCGTATGAAGGTCCTCCATAAGTTACACCCTCCATTGTGAGGTAAACATAACCATTGCTGTCAAATATAAATCTAGCTGTCTCACCGTTGTCATCTCCCTCCCATGTGCCAACAATATTATTGTCTTGAGCGTAAAAGACATTTAATGAAATAATGGATGCGAGTATTAATAAGTACTTTTTCATAATGTTTTGTTATTTTACAAAGACCTTTGCAGCTTCATTCTATCAATAAATGAAGCTAAGAACAAAAATACACATTCTTTTTCCTTTTCAGGGAGTTTAGAGACCGCTTGAATACGTTTTAGCATAGAGTTATCGAGTTCTAAGTCATTATCTCCAGTAAGATGGTCTAAAGAAACATCCATTGCTTTAGCAATTTTTACAGCCATTTCAAAAGTTGGTCTTACTTCACTACTTTCATAACGCCCGCAGGCATCACCGCTAATCCCAATTTTTTCCCCTGTTTCTTTATCCAGTGAGGGAGTTGTAGTATTGTCTACTAAGAAATCAAGAGTTACATCAAAAGCATTAGCTATTTTTTAAGCCGTCTCTACCGATGGCAGAGCTTCATTTCTTTCGTATTTTCCTATCGCTTTTCTTGAAGCACTAATTTGTTTGGCCAACTCTGTTTGTGACTAAGCTTTTTACTTTCGCAACTGCGTTATTTTTCCTCCTATTTTAGTCATAATTCAACCTTAAACTATACGATAGTAAATTGAATAGACAGATATACAGTAAAAAAGTACAAATAAAAAGATGATTATTACATCAGGTTTGGGATGATTGTATATAATTCTATCTGATTATCCCCAGCCCGCGAGATTACTTTCGGTGCTACTTCTTGGTGCATCTCGTAGTATGGGTCAACCCTTCAATTCATAATTCAACATTCATAATTAGTGTCCGCAAGAAAACTAACCATTTTTAGTTCTTTGATAATAATAATTCAAAGAAAAATATTGTTAAATTATTGATTATCAATATTTTATTTTTATAAATACGATGCCCTGAGTCTGTCGAAGGAACTGCAATTTAAAACAAGTATAACGCAGTATTTGGGATTTTCTTGCAAAGACTAATTAATTGAATTACTTCTTATCTTTAACCTCAATAGTATGACCCATTTTATCTCTCTTCGTCTCCAAATAAAACTTATTGTGCTTGTTACTTTGGATTTCTAAAGAAACATTCTCAACTACTTCCAAACCATAACCAATCAATCCAGTTCTTTTTGTTGGGTTATTTGACATTAGACGCATTTTACGGACATTTAAATCACGTAAAATTTGTGCTCCAATACCATAATCTCTTTGGTCTCCTTTAAATCCAAGTTTTTCGTTCGCTTGAATAGTGTCGTAACCTTCTTCTTGAAGTTTATATGCTTTCAATTTATTCATCATTCCAATCCCACGACCTTCCTGATTCATATAAACAATAACACCTTTGCCTTCCTCTTGAATCATTCGCATAGATTCGTGTAATTGGGGTCCACAATCACATCTACAAGATCCGAAAATGTCTCCTGTCATGCATGAGCTGTGTACTCTTGTCAAAATTGCATCATCTTGATCCCATTCACCCTTTGTTAAAGCTAAATGCTCTTCACCACTGTTTTTATCTTCGTAGGCAATCATTTCGAAATCTCCGAATTCAGTAGGCAATTGAATTTTTACCTGACGTTCAACTAAGGTTTCTTTTTGTAAACGGTATTTAATTAAATCTTCAATACTGATGATTTTAATTCCAAATCTTTTTCCGATTTCAACCAATTGCGGTAAACGCGCCATTGAACCGTCTTCATTCAAAATTTCAACAATAACTCCTGCAGGCTTGAACCCTGATAAACGGGCTAAATCAATAGCCGCTTCTGTGTGTCCAGCTCTTCTTAAAACTCCACCACGTTTTGCGCGCAATGGGAAGATATGTCCTGGTTTCCCTAACTCTTCTGGTCTGATGTCAGGATCGATTAATGCTTTTACAGTTTTGTAACGATCGTTCGCTGAAATTCCTGTTGTACATCCGTGCCCAATTAAATCAACCGATACGGTAAATGGTGTTTCATATGCAGCCGAGTTAGAATGTACCATTAAGTCTAAACCTAATTCATCACATCTGTCTTCAACAAGTGGAGCGCAGATTAATCCACGTCCATGTGTAGCCATAAAATTGATAATCTCTGGAGTTACATTTTCTGCTGCTGTAACGAAATCACCTTCGTTTTCGCGGTCCTCATCGTCAACTACAATTACAACTTTTCCTGCTTTGATGTCTTCGAGGGCTTCTTCTATTGTATTCAATTTATATTGCATTGTTGTCTTCTAAAATTTAATGCAAAATTACGATAATAAAGCCGAACTATAAACTATTCACTGATAAGTTGGATGAGTTTGTCCGTTACTTTGCTCCATTCATAGTTTTCAACGATAAATGATCTACCATTTTCTCTAATGAGTTGATTTAATTCTGGGTTTTCTTCTAATCGTTTTATCTGAGCAGCAAACTCTTCAGCGCTATCAGCAATTAAAATCTCTTTTTCAGATGTTGCTCCTAAAGCATTATTGGCCATGCTTGTTGTAATACATGGAACACCCAAAGCCATTGACTCTAAAAGTTTGTTTTGGAGTCCTGTACCAAGAAACATTGGAGCAACAAATATTTTTGAACTGCGGTAGGCATTTTTTATATTGTCTACATACCCAGTAATTTCTACCTGGGCTGAAGCAAGTTTTAAAACTTCTTTTGAGGGATTTGATCCTGCAACTTTTACTTTAATTTTCTTACTAAGTAAAGGAAGAATTTCGTTTACAATGAATTGAGCGGCTGTTACATTGGGCGGATAAGACATATTTCCAATAAAGACCAGGTCTGTTGTTATTGGTTGTTCCTCATTTATTTCTAAAAACGATTCATCTACGCCGTTTGGAACGATTGAAATATCGGCCCTTTTCTTATGAAAAATGTATTGTTTATCTTGCTTTGAAATAATAGTATGGTGTTCAAAATATTCGAAAATAGCATTTTCATAATTCACCAAACGTTTATATTCACTTTCAAAAATATATTTCTTAATCCATTTCGCATTTATAGAACGTCTTTCTAATCCCTTAGATAATGCGTCCATATAATCAATTGTTTTTGGACAATCGTGGTAGTTTTTTACATATTCAGCCGAACGAATTAACTGACAATAAATATGATCCGGTTTAATCTCTGCTAATAGTTTATTGATTTTTAATTGAATAGAATAATGATGAAAATAACCAACTTGAATTGGTTTATTACTGAATAGTTTTGTTCCAGCACCCCAAGTTTTTTGTAGAAAACTGATAGGATAGACATGAATAGACTTACAATAAGGAAGAAGTTCCTGATAATCTTCATCAGCAACTTCACGTTCAGTAGTACTGATTAAATAAATATTAAAATGTTTAGCTAATTCTTTAATTTGATGATACGCACGCAATTTATCACCCTTTTCAAGTGGAAAAGGAAAGCGAGACGTGATGACCACTAATTTTTTATATGTCTTTGATGAAAGCAAGGAGTCTTCTGGTAATTTTTTCTTCACTGTAATTGTTGCGAATATACAATTTGGATTGAGTCCCCAACTTTTTTCTTAAGTTTTCATCCAAATTCAATTTGTACATCAATTCACGGAATTGGTGAGGGTCATCTGCAATTAAAACTTCTTTGTTGTGCGTTATATTCACTCCACGAACACCTTCAGAAGTAGTGATAATAGGTTTTCCCATCGCCATATTCTCTAATAATTTTATTTTTAAACCACTTCCTGATTGCATAGGTATAATGCAAATTCCATGCGCGGTAATAAAATCAATTGCATTAACTATTTCTCCGCAATTTACAAATGATGGATGATTAAAGTCTTCTTTCTTCAAACTTTTTCCACCAATAAAAAATTGAGTTCCTTTTAATCCATCTGGAATAACTTTGTTTTGCATCCATTCAATTCCTTCCTGATTGGGTTTCCAATCCATGGCTCCTAAAAAGTAAAAATCAGATAAAGAATAATTCGCAATTGGAAAATTCGTTTTTACCGACGTTGGAATAGCTGTGGTCATTACCTCAGGCTCAAATTGCTGAAAAAATTTTGCATCTTCTTCTGTGATCGATATTATTCCATTGACTTGAGAAAGCATTTTGGTTTCATAAGTCATTAACTGTTTCGCCAATGTTCTGAAATACCACTTTTTGATACTGTTAGAGGAATTTTCACTCAGCGAAGCCCAAATTTGATGTTCAATGTTGTGCGTTCTCACGATAACCTTAACATTACATTCTTTAAATATTTGTAGATAGGGAAGAAGGTAAATACTTTCTAAAATGGCAATACTATAATTTCCACTTTCTAGTTCTAATTTTATTTTTTCAGCAACTTTTTTATCAAAGAACCGTGTAACGTTATAGGATTTGTTTCGCAACAAATGAATCAGAGCTCCTAGAATATCGGTCTTTGTATCTATTTTTGAAGAATCAATTTTCATTCTTTTTCTCCAAGATTCAGGATAGTCTTCAGCTTTGAATGAATGCTTATGCGTAGAAAGAGTAAAATGTGTAACTTTTAAATTAGGAGCAGAAATCAGTGATTTTAAGATGCTTGAAATTGCAATACAACCTCCATCTTTAAGGGGAAAAGGCGGTTTGTTAGAAAAATGGAAGACATTAAGCATTATTGGGTTTTCTTTTTCTTCTTTTTGAATATACTAGGCAATCGAACTATACCTCTGTCATTAGCAGCTCTTCTCATTAATAAAATGGCAACTGGTGATAAAATCATATTCGGACCCCACATTCCTATGAACGGAGTAATAATACCGCTGTTTGCCATTCCGTCACCTATTGTAATTAAAACAAAATAAATCATAAACAGTAATGCGGCAATAACAACTGGAGCACCAAATCCACCTTTTTTTACAATTGCACCAAGAGGAGCTCCAACGAAAAACAGAATAATGATTGAAAAAGAAAGTGAAAATTTTCTATGAAATTCTATTTCATATTTTCTCAGTTGTCTGTGTTTGTTTTCTTCAACATTTAACTGACTTTCAACACCTTTGATGTTGTTCCTGAGTTGGGTTTTCATATGATTCGCAGTTTTTACTCTATCTTCCTTTGTCATATCATCGAAATTATAAATAGGAATAATCATTTTAGCAGAATCAAATTTTTCTTTTTCAATTTGTGATGTATCTAATGGCCTGCGGTCCTTTTTTATTCGTTCGTAACGCTCTTCAGCTAATCGCTGAGTACTATCTGTTTTTCCTTCAATAGTATAAGCTAATGCTTGAAAGTATGCGTGTTTTGACTTTGTGTTTTTGGATAAAACATCTGTTAATTCATAATACTTCACTTTTAAAGAATCCACTGTTTTGTCGATTTGGAATACATTCTGCATTTCAAAATCATCTTTAAACATATCGTCTTTTGATCGCTGCAGCTTAAAGCCACTCATGTCCATTTTATAAGTCGCAGTTTTGAAATCGGTCTTTCTGCTTGGAAAAATACTTCCACCAGATTTTTTACTTCCTTGAAAGTCTGCAGAGTTTTTCATTTCCTCAATAACATCACCATTAAAGAGTTTGAAAAACAAAAATTCACCGTTTTCAGATTGATAAAATTCACCAGAGTCAGCTCTAATGGTTTTTAATTCACTACTTACTCTTCGGTCATGAATAATAATATCTTTAAAACTATTGTCCGAGCCTTCTTTAATTTTAATACTGAATCCATCTATTTCCTGGGTATAGGAGCCCGGTTTTAAAAAGGAGGCCATTTTCTTTTCTTGTATATCCCAAATAATACTATGCCATTTATAATTGGCGATAGGTATCACATAGTTTGAAAAATAGAATGTTCCAACTGCAATTAAAATGACAACTCCTGTCAACGGTCTTAGAATTCTGTAAATTGAAAGTCCACTCGATTTTAATGCAGTTAATTCATTAGACTCACCTATATTCCCCATTATAATTAGTGAAGACAGCAAAATAGCGAGTGGAAGTGCCAATGGAAGTAAGCTGGCTGAAACGTAGAACAAAAGTTCAAGGATAATACTTATTTCTAAGCCTTTACCCATTAAGTCATCGATGTACTTCCATAGAAATTGCATAACAAGCATAAACATGGAAATAAAAAAGGTCGCTAAAAACGGCCCCACAAATGATTTTATGAAAAAAATACTGAGTTTTTTCATTCTTTTTGTTCAATTGCGAAAGTAGTGAATTAATTTTTATCGACGACCAATATATTTAGCATATTGGAAAATATCTATTTGATATTGAATAAGTAGTATCTGTTCGAAAACACAACAATATTAAAATAGATACTTTTGAATATACTTTACTTTTTTTCCTCTCGGCTGATGCTAATGTATTCACTGAATTAAAATACAATTCTTATTGTAAGCCTTCCATTAAAATACGAATCAATTTAACGGACAATTGCGTGAAATCAATACGGTTTTAGTTTTAACACCACCGCTGTCCTTAAAACTGAATTGTAGCTTTTTGAAACCATAAGCTTAGTTTTTTTTAAATTCCAATTTCGAAGCGCTTGGGATTCCGCAGCGAAAAAAGAGTTAAGTTTACATATAAATCTCATTCTTTATTGATGAAGGTTACTATAATCGGACAATAGCGATATAATTTAAAAAAAACCGTCTGTTCAAGACCAGTCACTAAGTATGATTTTCATAGGAATACCACAATAAACTTGTTAATAACTACTACCGCAGAAATTAAAATGCATATATCTTTTTTACATATTTGTACTATGAATAACTTTCGTTTCATTGCCCTTCTATTAATCGTCTTTAGCTTTACTGTAAAAGCACAGGAAGATTACTTTTTAAGCCCTCAGAGTAAAGCATATTTGTACCATACCGTTAGAAAAAGCCCTATTTTAGAGCAAAATATTGGTCGCTACATTGTTTTTCAAGGAGAAGAAGTAATACTCCCTAGCGGAGAGATTAATTATGACTCCACAGAACAGGAAATAATTAATCAGCCTAATTTACTTGCTATATATTCGCAGGAAATTAGCCGATCACCCAAAGGATTACTTGCTGAATTGGCCAATAAGATGGCGATTTGGGAATTGAATAATTTACTCCAATCCAACAGGAACAATAGTTTAATTAAAGATGGTAATGCAACAGATTATGAGCTGTTTGAAGAGTTGCTATTGACAGAGTTACCAGCGCAAGCGAAACGGGAAAAAAAAGATGAGATTATTCTCAATAAAAGAATTGAAAAACTGACAAATCCAACCTTAACCTTTAAAGATAAAGTAGCCATATTGGATGGTTTTGGAAGTTGGACGGAAGAAGAAAAAAAGCAAGTAGTTCTCGCTTACAATAATGCAGTAAATAAATGGGTAGCCAAAAGAACGCATCAAATTTTTACTCAGTTGGGAGGGAAGGCAGACTATTTTAAAAATATTCTTACGGCAGCTGGAGATGGTTCTACCACATCAGGTTTATTTGAAGAACGAGAAAAAGACGAACGTGGAAGATGGAATAAAGGCTTACCAAAAGCAGTTGGACTTTTTCCTTACGCACCTTATATTGGAATAAAACCGAATTCAAAAAAGAAAAAATCGGAGGTTTTATCTATGGGCTATACAATTCATGAGTTTGAAGTAGCTAGAAACGGCAGAGAAACGAATATTCATTTAGATGTTTGGGGTTATAATTCAGAAAAACAAACCACTGTTGTAATTAAAAGAGGTCGTAAATATTATCCGCTTTTTGGTTCAAGTACTACACGATTTCTTTCTCCTGACTCAGCATTTGGAGGAGGAACTACTTATTACTCCTTAATCGCGAAAGTCGAGCAAGATATTGCAGATTTAGAAGAGAAAGTGAGCGGAAGAAGAGGGATTGACTCTCAAATAAAAGATTTAGAAGATAAAAGAGATGATAAAAAGCTTGAAATAGATAAAACAGAAAAAGAGTTAAATGACATCCGTTACAGCACGATAATAACGAATAATGAAAAGTACAAAACCAATTCACAACGCAAAAAGCGCAAAAAAAGACAAGAGAAAGTTGTTCAGGCATACAATACGTTGAAATCGATAGAAAAGAAAATTAGACAATTGAAATTAGATAAAGAACAAATACTCTATAGAAAAGGTCTACTTGAAAAGAAAACAGGTGAAATGTATTCTTTAGTTGGGAAATCATGGGTTCCTTACAAAGAAAATGATGGATATTTCTTGTTTGAAGATTCGACTACTTTTAATATTCTAACACAAGAGTTTGTTTTTCCATCTTCAGATGAAGATGAAACAGAAGGTATTGAAACTTTTGATGTAAGATTGTTAGCTATGCCCATCTCGCACTTGAGTCGCAGTTACGATGAAGTAATGTTGCATATTAATATTACGGATGCCATTCCTCTATATACCTCTAAAGTTCAATTGCAAATCAATGATTTATTTGATGTTGATCAATACGATTTAAAGCAAACTTTACTATTTCAAAAGCAAGACTCTATTGCTGTTGTAGAGTTTTTTGAAGCACTTTTAGACAAGAAAAAAGATTTTAAAATAATTTCTCGTGGTGGAGGAGTGGGGAAAATTAAAAATGATAAAGTAATAATTAATTATTCACCTAATGAACTTTCTAACTATCCAGGGAATACAAAAGAGGAACGACAAATAGCGCGAGAAGATTCTACTTTCAAGAGTTTAAGAACAACAGAAGTGATTATTCACATCGATCGAGAAACCTTACTTCAGGTGAATAGTTATACTGATCCAGTAAGAAGTAATTTTAAACCCTCTAATGCAGATTTGCTTGCATTCATGAATCAAAACAAATTTAGTGGAAATCAAATGTTAAGCGCATACCGTGCCTATGCAACTTTGAAAACATTAAAAAATGAATTAAATATTTTAGCTGGACAATATTTACCAAGAGAAAAAGCCACAAAAGTGATTGATAGATTGAATAAAACAATCGATAAATCTAGAATTACCGTTGGAGCGAGCTCTGTGAAGTATAAGGATTGGACTGATTGAGGTTTGAATTGATTGAAATTTAAAAAGTATAAATAGGTAGGGAAGTGCGGTGTTAATTTGGGTTAATTTTATTTTGGTGTGTTTCACATTCGGCTTCTCCAAGTGATCACCCCAAAAAGAGTTGTCCTTGCAGGACGCATTAGCTTGATATAGTATTTCAACCCAAAGCGATGCCTTGAGTTAAAATAAACTGCCCTTTCAGGGCGATTACATATGCTAATTTCATTAGTTAGTGTCTGATCGGAAACAGACGATTTTTATAAATTGTATAAATTTTGAGAAATATTTATTCAATCATAATAAATTTTTAAGGTTTTTCCCGATTTCTCGGGACAGGCTATGAGCTTGCTTTGCTGCGGTTTGGTTTTATTTCTTTAGGAGATGCCATAGCATCAGTTGACTAGAAAAAAAGTGAAATAAGCTCAAAAGAATTAATTTTAATTTTGTGCTGTTTCCGACCAGACACTAAATAACAGAACGCTAATAATCTGACACTATATCTTAGCACACCAAAATAAAATTATCCCGTTAATTTCTAGTTAGTGTCCGCAAGAAAACTAATCATTTTTAAGTCTGCTCCGAAAACTCCATTATCAATAAAAACGCTCAAAATCGGCTAAACTTAATTTCGTAAAAACTTGTTTTACTGTGATTTACACTTATTAATAACCAAATACCAATAAATATTATCTATATCATTAGTACAAATGATGAAATTATAAAGATTAATGAAGAAGTAAAGTACGATATTAAAGATCTAAAAAATGACTCTATAAACAAAAATTATTCTATAAAATAACTGGCTACAACACAGCCTTTGACGGTCAGCCTGTAAAACCCTTCGAGTTTTACATTAATGTAAATCTAAAAGTTTGTATCTTCGATAAAACATTTAGCAAACAGGCCGTCGCAAAGGCCCAAACGTGTGTGACTTGAACAACAATCAGCGGATTGTTGGAACTTTAAAACAGATGAGAGTAGGTCTCTCAGTGACGACTTTCAGGAGTAGTTACTAAACCACCTTGTGCAGCATTGTTAGGAAACTGCATTGTGGTGAGCGATAAGGAACTTAGCAAAGCGATCTCACGAATACCATTGAAAAATAAACCAACATGAGTAAAAACGGAATCGACTAAGTTCAGGAAGTTACTTTCCACAAGCCGTCAAACAAGTTGCTATTCCGAAGAAAGGAGGAGGAATTCGTTTTTTAGGGATCCCAACAATTTTGGACAGAGTAGCGCAACAAGTAGCCAGAAAGC
>Ga0307967_1000262_pt1 | contig 37384 bp, 29 predicted proteins | sample OrgLakmetagen648_FD_201828 | JGI IMG/M metagenome (GOLD analysis project Ga0307967, IMG submission 201828) | Saline water microbial communities from Organic Lake, Antarctica - #648 | ecosystem: Environmental > Aquatic > Non-marine Saline and Alkaline > Saline | place: Antarctica: Organic Lake... | reverse complement strand
GAACACGCCAAATTCAATGAAACTATCGAAGTCCCTGATTTTTAAAATTTTGTTTATTCGATTATAAACTAACCGTCCCAAGTCTTCTTTGGGACGGTTTTTTTATGCTTCACGCTTAAAAATTATTGGTATAATGCCGAGAGGCTATAAAAGAGCTGAAACTTAATAAATGTAACAGTACCGCTGATTAGGTGTTAAAATCTACCTCTGCATAATACCTTTGAAGAAGTTCTAATACAGTATTATAAAACTAAATGGTATTACTTAGTAGGAACTATATTTAAACGGTAATTTTGGATAAATGCGGGCTATAAACTTTACCTTTGAAATATGAACAAATTATCAAAGCAGGAACTGCATCAACTTGCGATGAACGTCGTGGGGAAAGATTTAGAAGAAAAAGGCTATGAATTTCTGGGGGTGAACAGTGAGTTCCAAAAAGACCCACAATTTGTCGCCCTGAAAAACAAAAAGCTATCATTTGTTATTGTGCGCGCCATAACTTATCCCGAAAACCCAACTAACTATGACCCGGTTTTTATGGAAACAATGAAAACCCACGCCTCAAAATTTAATGCAAAAACATTTTTTACCGGTGTTGGAATTGCCAATAAAGAAGATTATGAATTGCCCGTGAGCTCAGAACATGATTATGTTATCAACTATAAAGGACTTCAATTGATATGAAAAAAATTTTTATCCTGTTAACCCTGGTTTTTTTATTTTCGTGTAAAAAACAGGCTAACACTGTTCAGAGCTACCACGGTAAAGCTTTGGGCACAACTTATTCCATTCAGTTTTTTAACAAAAAACAACTGGATCTGGAAACTGGCATTGATTCGGTTTTTCAAGCAGTCAATAAGTCCATAAGTACCTATCAAGAAAATTCTGACATTTCTAAAATCAACCGCGGGGAACAAGTTCAAATCGATTCTATCTTTCGTGAGGTCTTTGTCCTGTCCCAAGATATTTACCGAAAGACCAATGGCTATTTTGACCCCACTGTCGGGAATCTAGTCAATGCTTATGGTTTTGGGCCTGAAGGCAGAAATAAATCAGCAGCTGAAATCCCTTTGAAAAAATTGATGCTGAGTGTAGGTTTAGATAAGGTTTCCATAAACGGCGATAATTTAATTCAAAAAGAAAACCCAGGTGTCTATTTGGATTTCAATGCCATCGGAAAAGGCTATGCGGTCGATCAACTGAGCAATTTTTTGAGCAAACTGAATATAGAAAACTACCTCGTTGAAGTGGGCGGAGAAATTTTTGCCCACGGCAAAAACCGTTCGGATTCCAAGGCTTGGAAAATAGGCATTGATAGCCCAGAAGAATCTTCACAAGACCGTGAATTAGCAAATGTCATTACTCTTAAAAACAAGGCTTTGGCAACTTCTGGAAATTACCGGAAATACCGCATCGATTCGGCCAGCGGTGAAAAATTTGTGCACACGGTAAACCCCAAAACAGGCCAGGCCCAAAAATCAAATTTATTGAGTGTTTCAGTAATCGCCACGGATTGTGCCACTGCAGATGCATTTGCGACCGCTTTTATGGCGATGGGTTTTGAGAAGGCCAAAGAAAGCTCATCCACACAAAAAGGGATTTCGGTTTATTTTATCTACGCTAAAAACGGGCAATCAAAAACCTATTTTTCTGAAGGCTTTAAAAGTAAAATTGTAGAAAAAGGCTAGGGGAGTTCGGTTAAATTCTAAAAACAAAAAAACCACCAAAAATTTAATTTTGGTGGTTTTTCGATCTTTAGAATTAAGTTCAAAAAAAGGTTCCAAATCAGTTTTCCTGATCTTCTTTACTGTCTTCAATTTTTTTATCTGAACCAGAAACCTCAATTTCCAGCTTTTCTTCCTTTTTATTCAAGTCCATAAAGAGTTCATCGCCTTGTTTAATGGAGGACGAAATGATTTCTTCCGCCAGGGCGTCTTCAATATATTTCTGAATAGCGCGATTCAACGGCCGGGCGCCATATTTTTTATCAAAACCTTTGTCGGCAATGTAGTCTTTGGCTTTATCGCTCAAAGTTAATTTATAGCCGAGGTCTTCAACGCGGTTATACAGTTTTGCAAGTTCAATATCAATGATTTTATGAATATCTTCACGTTCCAATGCATTGAAAATCACCACATCGTCAACCCTGTTTAAAAATTCAGGGGCAAAGGTTTTCTTTAATGCGTTTTCTATAATTCCGCGGGTCGTGTCGGTTTCTTGCTTTTTCTGCGCTTGGGTCCCAAAACCAACACCGAGTCCAAAGTCTTTCAATTTCCGGGCACCAATATTAGAAGTCATAATAATAATGGTGTTGCGGAAATCAATTTTACGCCCTAAACTATCCGTGATAAAACCATCATCCATAATCTGCAATAAAGTATTGAACACATCTGGATGTGCTTTTTCAATTTCATCGAGCAATACAACAGAATAAGGTTTGCGCCTCACTTTTTCAGTGAGCTGGCCACCTTCTTCATATCCGACATACCCTGGAGGCGCGCCGACTAACCTCGATATGGCAAATTTTTCCATATATTCACTCATATCAATACGGATGAGCGACTCTTGATCATCAAACAATTCGCTCGATAAAATTTTTGCCAGTTGGGTTTTCCCGACACCGGTCTGACCCAAGAAAATAAAGGAACCGATGGGTTTATTGGGATCTTTTAATCCCGCTCGGTTTCGCTGGATGGCCTTGACCACCTTTTTAACGGCATCGTCCTGCCCAACCACCCGGCTTCTGATTTTTTTCGGAAGCTCTTTTAATTTTTTGCTTTCTTTCTTGGCAACCCGGTTTACGGGAATCCCTGTCATCATTGAAATAACATCTTCAACACTATCAAGGTCAACGGTTTCACGGTTCTGCTGAGAATCTTCTTCCCATTCTTTTTGGGCTTTTTCCAACTGCTCTTCTAAATTTTTCTCGTCATCGCGCAATTTGGCCGCCTCTTCATATTTCTGTTTTTTGACGACTGTGTTTTTGTTCTCACGAACTTCCTCGAGTTGTTTTTCGAGGTCCAGGACTTTATCCGGCACTTTGATATTTGTGATGTGCACCCGGGATCCAGCCTCGTCCATCGCGTCAATGGCTTTATCGGGAAGGAAACGTTCAGACATGTAGCGGTTTGTCAATTTCACACAGGCCTCAATGGCTTCGTCTGTATAATTGACCGTGTGGTGATCTTCATATTTCCCCTTGATATTATTGAGGATGGTGATTGTTTCATCGACAGATGTCGGTTCAATAATCACTTTTTGAAAACGGCGTTCCAGCGCACCATCTTTCTCGATGTGCTGGCGGTATTCATCAAGGGTTGTTGCCCCAATGCACTGAAGCTCGCCACTCGCCAAAGCAGGTTTAAACATATTGCTGGCGTCCAGGCTTCCCGTTGCGCCACCGGCACCGACAATGGTGTGGATTTCATCGATGAACAGAATTATTTCTTCATTTTTTTGAAGTTCGTTCATTACTGCTTTCATCCGTTCTTCAAATTGTCCGCGGTATTTTGTTCCGGCGACAAGGCTTGCAAGGTCAAGTGTCACCACGCGTTTGTCATATAAAATCCGGGAAACTTTCCGCTGAACGATCCGCAGGGCAAGGCCTTCGGCAATGGCGCTTTTCCCAACGCCGGGCTCCCCGATCAAAAGCGGGTTGTTCTTTTTGCGGCGGCTCAAAATTTGGGACACACGTTCAATTTCCTCTTTGCGCCCAATGACGGGATCGAGTTTTCCATCATCCGCAAGACTGGTCAAATTGCGCCCAAAATTATCCAGCACTGGTGTTTTTGATTTTTTACTGCCTTTTCCGGTTTTTCCGGCATTTCCGCCGGAGGTTCCTGAAAATGGATTTTTTCGGGTAGCCCCCCCACCTGCTTTTGAATCGCCTTCAGCGGTAAAATCCGGAGTGGAAGCAGTATCGTCAAATTCCTCGTTGTTATCGTCTGTAATCATAGCTTTAAATTGTCCTTTTGCATTGTCATAATCCACTTTTAACTTGTGAAAAAGTTTAGTCGTGGGATCGTTTTCATTCCTCAAAATGCAGAGCAAAAGATGTGCTGTATTAATCGAAGAGCTCTGAAAAAGCTTAGCTTCGAGAAAAGTCGTTTTCAATGCGCGTTCCGCCTGTCGGGTCAAATGCAAGTTCTTTTTTTCATTGGAAAGTGTAGAAACTTCCGGGCTGGCAGGGCTGAGGATTTCAACCTTGCGCCGCAGGGTTTCCATTTTGACTTCCAAGAATTCCAGTATATCAATTGCTTTTCCGCTGCCATCTCGCAAAAGCCCAAGCACCAAGTGTTCAGTACCAATAAAATCGTGACCCAACCGAAGGGCTTCTTCCTTACTATATGTAATTACATCTTTTACGCGGGGTGAAAAATTATCGTCCATTTTTTCTCAAATCATTTTAAACAATCAGTGATGGGGTTTCAAAAACTATACCTTGAACACAAACTAACAGCTAAGAGACAAAAATAAACCCGAAAAACCAAGCTTTAAACATTTAATTCACGCTCCAATTTATCCGCCTAAATTGTTAATAAGTTCTCCTCAAAAACCAATATAGACCTGTTTAATCCCCTTAATATTCATTAGATTGCGGTTTCGAATTAATTTTTTAGAAGAAAACAAATTCCTATGGCGGAAGATGAAAGGGAACGTTTAATCCCTATTAATATTGAAGATGAGATGAAATCGGCCTATATTGATTATTCAATGTCGGTCATTGTGTCACGTGCCCTGCCAGATGTTCGCGATGGTTTGAAACCTGTTCACCGCCGTGTTTTGTTTGGTATGTATCAATTAGGCGTATTATCAAACCGATCTCACAAAAAATCAGCACGAATTGTGGGTGAAGTCCTTGGGAAATACCATCCCCACGGCGATAGCTCAGTTTATGACACGATGGTGAGAATGGCGCAATACTGGAGTATGCGCTATATGCTGGTCGATGGTCAAGGGAATTTTGGTTCTGTCGATGGGGATAGTCCGGCTGCGATGCGTTATACTGAGGTCAGGATGCGGAAAATAAGCGAATTTATGCTTGCCGATATCGACAAGGAAACCGTGGATCACAACTTGAACTTTGACGATACTATTTATGAACCCACAGTCCTTCCTTCAAGAATACCAAACCTTTTTGTCAACGGAGCCAGTGGAATTGCAGTGGGAATGGCGACTAATATGCCACCGCATAACCTTTCTGAGGTTGTTGACGGGACGATTGCCTATATTAACAATAACGATATCGATATCGATGAGTTGATAGAATACATCAAAGCCCCAGATTTTCCAACCGGCGGAACGATCTATGGCTATGATGGCGTGCGTGAAGCTTTTAAAACCGGTCGTGGCCGTGTGGTCCTTCGGGCGAAAGCGCACAATGAAGAAATCAAGAATAAGGAGATTATCGTGATCACTGAAATCCCATATCAAGTCAACAAAGCCGACATGATCAAGAAAACGGCTGATATGGTGAACGATGGTAAAATTGAAGGCATCTCGGGCATTCGCGATGAGTCTGACCGAAACGGAATGCGGATTGTTTATATGTTGAAGCGCGATGCGATCCCAAATATTGTACTCAATACTTTATATAAGCACACGGCCTTGCAATCATTTTTTAGCGTCAACAACATTGCCCTGGTTAAAGGACGCCCGGAAATGCTGAATTTAAAGGAGTTGATCATGCATTTTGTAGATCACCGTCACGAAGTGGTTGTGAGAAGGACAGAATATGAGCTTAAAAAAGCCCAGGACCGCGCACATATTTTAGAGGGATTGATCATTGCTTCCGATAATATTGACGAGGTCATTGCGCTGATCCGCAGTTCTCAAAATGCGGAAGAAGCACGTCAAAAATTAATTGACCGCTTTGAGTTATCTGAAGTTCAGGCTAAAGCCATTGTCGATATGCGCTTGCGCCAGCTCACAGGACTTGAACAGGATAAATTGCGGACTGAATATGAAGAAATACTAAAAACCATCGAAGATTTAAAAGACATCCTTGCCAATCGCGATAGAAGGATGCAGATTATCACCGATGAGCTTCTGGAAGTGAAAGAAAATTTTGGTGATGAACGCCAAAGTGTGATTGAATATTCTGGCGGTGATCTGAGTATGGAAGATATGATCCCAGATGAGCAGGTTGTGATTTCAATTTCGCATGCTGGATATATCAAGCGCACACCGCTCACAGAATATAAAAAACAGAATAGGGGGGGCGTTGGTTCAAAAGCTTCCACTACCAGAAATGAAGATTTCCTCGAATACCTTTTCATTGGTACAAATCACCAATATATGATTTTCTTCACCCAGGAAGGTCAATGCTATTGGATGCGTGTTTATGAAATTCCCGAAGGTAGCAAAACCTCTAAAGGAAGGGCCATTCAAAACTTGATCAATATCGATCCAAAAGACAACGTGAAGGCCTTTGTGTGCACCCAGGATTTAAAGGATGAGGACTATATCAATAGCCATTACGTCATTATGGCCACTAAAAAAGGTCAGGTCAAAAAAACCCTCTTGGAACAATATTCACGTCCACGCACCAATGGTATCCGTGCAATTAAAATTAAGGAAGGTGATGAATTGCTTTCGGCTAAACTCACCACCGGCAAAAGTGATGTGATGCTCGCTTCGCGAAATGGAAAATGCATTCGTTTTGATGAAGAAAACACACGGTCTCAAGGTCGGACAACTTCTGGCGTACGCGGCATAAGGCTTTCAAGTGATGACGATGAAGTTGTGGGTATGGTAACGGTCAATAATAATGAAACCGAACTTTTATCGGTTTCTGAAAATGGTTATGGAAAACGCACCAAACTTTCAGAATATTCAGTGATCAACCGCGGTGGTAAAGGGGTTAAGACCCTCAATATTTCCGAGAAAACAGGAAAATTGGTCACCATCAAAAATGTGGAAGACCACCACGATTTGATGATCATCAATAAATCTGGAATTGCCATCAGGATAGCCGTGGAAAACCTTCGCACAATGGGCCGATCGACCCAAGGTGTGCGGTTGATTAACCTGAAAAACAAGGATTCTATTGCGGCAGTAGCTAAAATTGTCAATGAAGAAGGGGCGAAAGACCCAGAAATTGACGAAAGCACTGGCACAGATCTTGAAGAAGAATAATTTGAAAACATAAAATTAGAAAATATACCAATTATGAAACGTACATTTTTATTTCTTATGCTGGCCTTGGTGACTTTTTCCACTTATGCCCAGCGCAGTGAAATCAATGACGCTGAAGATGCCAATGAAGAAGGAAATTATGAAAAAGCTCGGAAACTTTTAAAATCTGTAGAATCCCAGATCCCAGATGAACGCGAAAGCCGTCAGGCAGATTTTTATTTGGCCAAAGGTAATGCTTACCTCGCCAATAAAGGTCAAGGGCAAAGTGCCGAAGATTTAAAAACTGCGGGGGAATCTTTCAAAAAAGCCAAAGAGCTTGGCGAGGAAGAAGATGCTATGGCAGGTATGAAAAATTTACGCAGGTCGTTAATAAACAGTGCTGCCAAAGACCAGAAAAATAAAAACTTTGGGCCCGCCACAAAAAAATTGCGGGCAGGATATGATATGAATAAAAAGGACACTATGGTACTCTATTTTGCGGCCAATAGTGCTTTAAATGCTGAAGAATACGATACATCTCTAAAGTATTTCAAGGAATTGAACGATATTGGTTATTCGGGAAGTCAACTGATGTATACCTTAAAAAATAAAAAATCTGGTAAAGTCGAGAAGTTTAAGAGTAAAAAAACCCGCGACACTTATGCCAAGAGTGACCAATATACAGAACCTGGTGTTGAAAGGACAAAATCCAAAAAAGCGGAAATCACCAAAATGATTGCGCTGATATATAACCAAAAAGGGGATGTTCAAAAGGCAAAACAAGCTATTCAAACTGCACGGAAGAACAATCCCGATGATATGCAATTGAAACTGGTCGATGCTGAAGTTCAACAAGAATTGGGCAACGATAAAAAATATAATGACATTATTCAGGAAGTGGCAGCCGAAAATCCTGATAATGCCGAATTGCAATACCGTCTCGGGGTGAGTGCAATGAATGATGACGAAACTGAGAAAGCACTCAAATATTTTAATAAAACCACTGAACTCGACCCAAAATTGCGCGGGGCTTTTATCAATTTGGCATTTGTAACGCTCAACCAAGAGAAAGCCTTGCTCGACAAAATGAATAATTTAGGTATGTCTGATGAGGACAATGCCAAATATGAAAAATTAAAGAAAAAACGCAATCAGATTTTTAAGGATGCGATCCCTTATTTAAAAAAGGCAATAGAACTCAATCCAGAAGAGAGTGGCGAAGAAATAAAGCAATTGAAAAGCCTTTACTTGCAATTGGGTCAAAAGAAAAAAGCTGAGGAGCTGACTCAAAAGTACAATTAATTCTAAATTAGATGTTCAAATAAAAAAGCCGTCCCTAATTAAACTTGGGAACGGCTTTTTTGTTTGAAATTTTGGGCGATCAATGCGCACTCATTTTTTCTTTCTTTTTCTGCAATTGCGTTTTTAATTCGCCAATGGTTTTGGTAACAGACTTTTTAAAATTTTCCTCATTGGCCGATGCAAAAATTCGGGGACCGGGGCAACTCAGCTCTATTTCGCAAACACGTCCCTTTTCATTCGTAGAAGATTTTTCTGTCTTAAAATAAATTTCTGCACTCACTAAGAAATCAAAACGTTCTTTTAGTTTTTCGATTTTCTCATTTGTAAATTCTTCGAGTCGGTCACTGCCGGCTACGTGCACATAATTGAAATTAGTATCCATAATATTAAAATTTTTTTCTAAGATAAGATGAAGCTCCTCAGCCTTCCAAATTTTAATAGTTTTTTATCATTCAGTAAAGCTGGATTTTGCTATTCCAAAAAATTCATTTTTAAATTCCTGTTAAAGGATCAAAAGTCTTAGGATAAGTTACTACTTTAGGGATATAATTTTAAAAACTTCTAATCGATACTAATATGGCAGGATTCAACGTAACTCAAAAACTCATTAAGGATCATTTGCTGGAAGGCGAAATGAATCCCGGCACTGAAATCGGAATGAAAATAGACCAGGCACTCTTGCAAGATGCAACAGGGACATTGGTGCAATTGGAACTCGAAGCAATGGGACTCGACAAAGCGAAAACAGAGGTCGCTGTTCAATATGTCGATCACAACTTATTGCAAACGGATTTTAAAAATGCAGATGATCATTTATTCTTGAAATCTGCGGCCCAGAAATTTGGACTGTGGTTCAGCAGGCCAGGAAATGGGGTGAGCCATCCCGTTCATATGGAACGCTTTGGAAAACCTGGAAAAACACTCGTTGGTTCTGATAGTCACAGTTGTGCTGCCGGTTCCCTTGGAATGCTCGCTATTGGCACAGGCGGCTTGGATGTGGCTTCAGCTATCGCCGGACAACCCTATTATGTAAAAATGCCCACAGTCATGGGCGTTAAATTAACCGGTAAATTGCCAGATTGGGTGAGCGCAAAAGACGTTGTTCTCGAAATGTTGCGACGTTATGATGTGAAAGGCGGTGTTGGGAAAATTATTGAGTATTATGGCGACGGCTTGAAACACTTGAGTGCAATGGATCGTCACGTGATTGCCAATATGGGTGCCGAGCTGGGTGCAACAACAACCGTTTTCCCGAGTGATCAAGAAACAAAACGCTTTTTGAAATCTCAAGATCGTGAAGAAGATTGGACAGAATTAACAGCTGATGCCGATTGTGAATATGATTCTCACGATGAAATTATTTTAGATGAACTTGTTCCACTAATGGCTTTGCCCACAAGTCCTGGAAATGTCGTTCCCGTGAGCGAAGTTGCGGGAAAGGAAATAAGCCAGTGCGTGGTGGGGTCTTCTGCAAACCCGGGCTTGCGTGACTTTTGGATTGTCGGGGCAATGCTTGAAGGAAAAGCAGTAAATGCCGGAGTGAGTTTAGATGTCAACCCGACTTCAAGGCAAATTATGCAGAATATGATCGACAACCGCACTTTTGCCAATTTGATTACTGCCGGCGCCCGTTTTCACCAGAGCGGTTGTATGGGATGCATCGGTATGGGGCAAGCCCCGGCGAGCGGAACCGTGAGCTTGCGGACAATGCCAAGGAATTTCCCTGACCGCAGCGGAACCAAAGATGATCAAGTGCATTTGTGCAGTCCAGAAACTGCAGCAGCTTCAGCTTTGACAGGAAAAATCACCGACCCGCGTGATATTGAAGAAATGTATGATATGAAATATCCGCATTATGAGCTTCCGGATATGCAGATTATCAATACTGATATGTTGCTCGCCCCGATAGAAAATCGGGAAGAGGTCGAATTGCAAAAAGGACCGAATATCAAATCCCTTCCTGAAATCGAGCCATTGAAAGATAGCTGTGAAGTGCCATTGCTATTGAAAATGGGCGATAATATTTCTACTGATGAAATATTAAAGGCTGGGGCAGAAGTCCTGCCTTTTAGAAGTAATCTGCCTGAAATCAGTAAATATGCCTTTATTGTAGTCGATGAAACATATTATGACCGAGCAATGATAAGCAGGAAAGAGGAAGGTGGACATATTGTTGTCGCCGGTGAAAATTATGCACAGGGATCAAGTCGTGAACACGCGGCGATTGCCCCAAAATATCTTGGACAAGTGGCAGTACTGGCCAAAAGTTATGCGCGAATTGCTTGGCAAAACCTTGTGAACTTTGGAATTTTACCTCTTGAGTTTGAAGATAATAACGATTATGAAAAGTTCGATCAAGGCGATACCATAATTTTGAAAAACCTGCGCGATGATGTGGTCAATCGCAACACAATCAATGTGACCATCCGCAAAGAAGACGGAAGCGAGATTCAGGTTCCTGCAAAACACAGCTGCAGTGACCGCCAAATTCAACTACTGTTGAAAGGCGGTATTATCAATGAGTTTAAAGAACGCTTGAATTAATCTGAAATTCTGTTCAATTAAAAAAGCCCCAAGGATTATTCCTTGGGGCTTTTTTTATATAGTTGATAACTAAGGCTGTGGTATTTCACCGGAGTCTGTATCCATTAGTTTTCTGAGCTCTTGCGTGCTTTTGAGCTGTATTCCTTTTTTACCACGAATAGCAATTGGGAAGACCAAAACTTCAGGATTATTCTCTAAAACCTTAATAGCATCGTGTTCTTCAAGATCGACGTGATCTTCACCAAATAGATTTTTGAAAGCTGGGTGATCTTCAGCGATCAGGTCATTTACCTTTTTTCCACACATTCCAGCGACTTCAGTCCATTCGGTACTGCTAATATTGGTTTCGCTCAAATCTATGGAGAGTGTATTTTTTCCAGCAGCTGCGAGATGCGCGTTACATTTTTTACCGAGGTCGTCGCGTGAATCATAAAACAAGATTATTTCGCGGTTACTTGTGGCCATTATACTCATAGATAAAACTTTTTTGGAAAAATACAATTATATGCTGATCAAAGCACAGGCTTTAGGATTGCTTTTAGAATTAATTCTATTTTACATAATATATATTATAGGACAAAAGTATTGAATAAAAAAAACCGCTGGTTATAAACAAGACCAACGTTTTACGATAAAAATTTATTTTGATATTACGAGTGTTGCAACTCGTGTTTTCCTTCTTTAATTTCCTCTATCAATTTAGCATTGAATGCTGGTAGATCATCAGGTGTTCTACTGGTAACAAATGCTTCGTCACAAACAACTTCTTCATCAACCCATAATGCACCTGCATTTTCAAGGTCTTTTTTAATCGATGGAAATGATGTTAAATTTCTTCCATCCACAACATCAGCGCTAATTAATGATTGTGGCCCGTGGCAAATAGCCCCGACGGGTTTACTTTGTTTAAAGAAATCCCGGATAAACAGTAATGCATCTTCATTGACCCGCAGCAGATCTGGATTGATCACACCGCCAGGCAACATCAATGCGTGGTATTGTTTGGCCGAAGCATCTTTTAATTCTTTATCTACTTTATAATCATTAGACCAATTTCCATCAGCCCAAGCTTTAATACTACCAGATTTTGGGCTCACCACGTGAACTTCAAAACCTTCATTTTCCAATGCCTTTTTAGGGCTGCTCAATTCGCTTTCTTCAAAACCATCTGTGGCGAGAATTGCTATACGCTTATCCATATTATCTATATTTTAAATTAATTATTCCTTTCCTTCCCTTCAAAAATAAAGAATAAGTCCTAAAATAGTGATTAATAAAATTATAATAAATGAATTATTTATGTTAAATTTTCTGAAAGTCGATAGCAAACCTTCGCCAGGGGGGCCATTGAGAACTTCGACCCCGCTCAGCACGGGCAAGTCGAAGTTCAGACAGGCAGGCTCAACCTGACAATACTGGGTTTTACCACAAAGTTGAGTATGTAAGTAACTGATTACCTCTATTTTGCTTTTCCAAAATAACCCTGAAAGTAAAAAACTTTAAACTAATGTTTTAATCAATTGGCTTGATCTTCTTTACAAAAAGTATTTTAACCTATAATTTATACTTATTCTTTTTTGTTGACCTTCTGCTTTCGTTTTTTAAATTCGTCTTCAGAGAATTCGTTCAAAGGTTCCTTGTCATTTTTATAGCGCAGCTTTCGCTCTTCTAATTGTTTTATTTCCTCATAAATTGATAGTTCGCCAAAACGGTCGGTTCTTACATTGGCTTTTGAGAATATGGCATACTGAAAGGTGAATTCGGCGCCAAAAAACATAATCAAACAGGCATAAAAAACCCAGAGTAGAATGAGCACTACAGAGGAAGCACCGCCAAAAACCGAAGTGGGATTGGACGTTGAAAGATAAATTGTAAGCCCTATCTCCCCGAGCAGAAATAGAACCGTTGTGACACTTGCGCCCACTAAAGTTGTTTTCAAGGGAATTTTAATATCCGGTAAAAGTTTAAAAATACTCGCAAACAATAAATCGATAAAAATAAATGACACAAGAAAGTTTAAAAGCTTCAGGCCTATGCTACTGAGCTCGGGCGCATATTGACTCAAATAATCGCTTAATCCGGAAATTAAAGCCGAAGCGACCAAGGCCACTAACAAAAGAAAACCAATGACCAAGACCATACCTAACGAGATTGCGCGGTTGAGCACTAAACCTAAAATATCTGTTTTTTTGGGGTTGATACTCCAAATCTTGTTCATCGAGCGTTTTAATTGAAAAAAAGCTCCCGTGGCACTGAAAATCAAAACGCCAATTCCCACAATCAACATAAGCATAGAATCGTTGCCGACCTTAGCAGCCTGAATCATATTTTCAATGGATTTGGCTGTTCCTTCACCAATCATATTACCAAGTTCACCGGTGATTTGATCAGTAACCGACTTTTCGCCAAAGAATATACCCGCAACCGTGACGATAATAACCAACAAGGATGGAAGTGAAAACAACGCGTAATAAGCAATGACCGCACTTTGGACAAAGGGATCGTTTGCCATCCACCTCAGATAAGTGTTTTTAAATAAATTATAGATATTTTTAAAAAAGCTTTTCAATAGGGTAAATATTAATTGATGCGTTTCACAAATTGTCCGTCCCGGCGTTGTTTCTCTTCCCTGAGCAGAGCCAATTCACGACCGGCCTGCCCTTTGACAGAAGAATTTTCACGCGCACGGCGGATCAAATAAGGCATTACCTCTTGAACCGGTCCAAAGGGTGTAAATTTAGCTGAGTTATAACCATTCAAGGCCAAATTATAACTGATGTGGTCGCTCATTCCATAAAGTTGGCTGAACCAAATCCGGTCATCATCGTGATCTAAGCCTTTTTCTTCCATTATTTGCATCGCTAGATAAGAGCTCACTTCATTATGTGTGCCGATGTAAATGGCAATTTCTTCAAGATTGTTCATAGCATAATATAGAACCCCGTTAAAGTTGACATCAGTCGCTTCTTTATCTTCACAGATGGGTGTGGGATAACCCATTTTATCAGCGCGCTTGTTTTCTTTTTCCATATAAGCCCCCCGAACAATTTTTAACCCAACTTTAAAACCCCTGTTTTTTGCACGGATGTGTAAATCTTTAACATATTGAAGACGGTTCCATTTATAACATTGCACAGTATTAAAAACAATTACTTTTTCTTTATTATAACGGTGCATCATTTCTTCCACAAGATCATCAGAGGCTTTCTGCATCCAGGATTCTTCAGCATCAACGAGAACACGGGTGTTGAGTTTGTGCGCTTTTTTGCACATTTGATCATACCGGTCTTCCACCTTTTTCCATTCTTTTTGCTCTTCAGAAGTCAGCTCTTTTTCTTCACTAACCTTTACCCATAGATCGAAACGGCCAAAGCCAGTAGGTTTAAAAACGGTGAAAGGAACTTCTTTGCGTTTCCCGGCGAGTTCTAAAATTTCTAATTTGGTTTTTAAATCCTTGTCAAACTCTTCGTCGGTTTCTTTTCCCTCACTTGAGTAATCAAAAACCGTGTGTAAATGCATCTCATACATTTTATCTACAGTTTTCATAGATTCCTCAATGGATTCACCACTGCAAAACATACTAAAAACCGTTTTTTTAATCAAACCATCTATAGGAAGTTTGAGGGAAAGACCAAGGTTAGTAAGTCGTGTTCCGATATTTACCAAAATGGGCCTGCTCATCATATTGAAAATAAAAAGTGATTTTTTGAGTTGTGTATCACTTTTGAGCGCAAATGCGCGTTTTGTGTTATTAAATATTTTACGAACCATGTTTTTAATTTCATTTTTGCCAAATATAAGATTTGGTTTCATTTTTATTTAATGCAAAAGCTTAAATTTGTGTTGTTTTAATAGAGTATCCAATAAATGCCCTAAGCCTGTGAAAAGCTTTAAATACATTACCCCAGAACCTTATTCTGAACTCAATCAATTTTTGAATAAAAATTCTTTTTCAATGTTTTTTGTGCTCGTTGATTCCAATACTAAAAAACACTGCCTTCCCGAATTTGAAAAAATAATCCGGCGAGATTTATCTTTACAAGTCATTTCAATAGCTGCTGGTGAACGGCAGAAAAATTTAGAAAGCTGCCAAAGTATATGGGAACAGCTTTCTGAGTTAGGGGCCGATCGCCAGAGTTTGTTAATCAATTTGGGTGGCGGGGTTATTACTGATATTGGTGGTTTTGCAGCATCTACTTATTTGCGGGGCATTCCATTTATCAACTTTCCCACCAGCCTTCTCGGGATGGTCGATGCCTCTATCGGTGGAAAAACGGGGGTGAATTTTAATGGCCTGAAAAATAATATTGGTCTGTTCAATTCAAGCAGTTTTATCGGCATTGACCATAAATTTTTAGCAACACTCCCCGAATGTCAACTCAAAAGCGGTTATGCTGAAATGCTGAAACACGGCTTGATCGCTGATGCTGAACATTGGCAGAATTTAATTTCACAGGATCCAGAAAAAACCCCAACTCTGGAATTGATTCAAAACTCGATGGAAATCAAAGAAAGTGTGGTCAATCAAGATCAAAAAGAAAAAGGATTGCGAAAAATCCTCAATTTCGGACATACCTTGGGACACGCCATAGAATCTTTGAGCTTAAAAAAGGACACCTCTCCCCTTCTCCACGGCGAAGCAATTGCTTTGGGAATCATTTTAGAAACTTTTCTTTCCATAAAAACCCTCGGCTTTCCAAAGCAGGATTTTAAAAAAATCAAAGCTTTTATTTTGAATTATTACCCAAAGCGAGACTTTAATTCAGAAGACTTTAAAGACATAAAACAAAGCATTCTCAAGGATAAAAAGAACGAAGCTGGGAAGGTAAATTTTGTGCTGCTCCATAAAATTGGAACCGCGCAAATTGACTGCAAGGTTCCTGAAAAGTTGATCGAGGAAGCTTTTGAAGATCTAAAAGATCATAAAATTTGATCGGCGTGCTCTTTCGTGTTTACCTTTTCAATAATGTCCTCGATTTTTCCCTCTTCATCAATGATAAAGGTCGTTCGGTTGATGCCTTCAAATTCTTTGCCCATCATTTTCTTTTTACCCCAAACGCCATAAGCTTCGATAACTTCGTTTTCAGTATCGGCAAGAAGCGGAAATGGTAAATCATATTTGTCGATGAAATTTTGTTGCTTTCGTTTTGAATCTGCGCTAACACCGAGAAGTTGATAATTTTGATCTTCAAATTTTTTCCAGTTGTCGCGCAAGTTGCAGGCTTCTTTTGTGCAGCCAGGCGTGTTTGCTTTTGGATAGAAAAAGAGGACGAGTTTTTTTCCTTTATAATCATTCAAACTTCTCGTTTTTCCCGTTTGATCCTCCACAGAAAAATCTGGGGCCTTATCCCCTACCTTTAATTTGCTCATAATTCTTATTTTTGTTGAAAATTAAAGAAATGATCAAGGCAGAGAAAGTTGATTTCGTTATAAATAAGTTAAATGAAATTTACCCTAAACTCGATATCCCGCTCAATCACAGCGACGACTATAGTTTATTGCTCGCCGTGGTGATGAGCGCCCAAAGCACTGATAAACGCGTGAATCAAATTTTGCCGCTCTTGCTGGATCAAGCCGATAACCCTTATGATATGGTGAAATTGCATCCCGATCAAATCAGGGAAATCATCAAACCCGTCGGTCTTTCACCGATGAAATCAAAAGGGATTTATGGGCTATCAAAGATAATAATTGAAAGTCACGGTGGAAAAGTGCCCCAAACATTTGAAGAGTTGGAAGCTTTGCCGTCTGTTGGACACAAAACCGCCAGTGTCGTGATGTCCCAGGCTTTTGGTTACCCAGCATTTCCCGTGGACACGCACATTCACCGCTTGATGTACCGCTGGAATTTATCCACTGGAAAAAATGTCAAACAGACTGAAAAAGATGCTAAACGATTGTTCCCAAAAGAGTTATGGAACAAGTTGCACCTACAAATTATAGTTTATGGAAGGGAATATTCGCCAGCTCGTGGCTGGAAATTGGATAAAGATATTATCACCTGCTCTATTGGCCGGAAAAGTGTTATTAAAGCGCAGCTTAAAAAAGAAAATAAAAAGAAATAATCCTCAATTCAAATTTGTTTCAAATTCAATTGAATTGTACTTCTTGATTTCAATGGACTTACTGAAATTCAATAAAAAATTAATTGTTTCAGGTTTTGGTTTTAGTTTAAACCTAAAATTTTCTTTGTTTGGCTTATTGTAGAGTTTTTTCATCTAAAAGGTTTTGTTTGGTCTTTCCCCTTAAAAACGAAAACAATTATGGATTATTGCACTACTCACGCGTTAAAACAATGTTGTGTTTATCTATGATTTTACGAAGGTTTATCAAAGCATAGCGCATTCGGCCCAGAGCGGTATTGATGCTTACATTAGTCTGAAAAGCAATCTCTTTAAAACTCATCTCTTTATAGATGCGCATAATCAAGACTTCCTTTTGATCTTCAGGCAATTCTTGCACAAGATTGCGAACATTGTCTTGAATTTGATCAATTTCCAAAGACATTTCAGCATTGGGTTTATCGTCGCTCAAAACTGAAAAAATATTAAAATCCCCGGTGCCTTCAAATTTTGGCATCCGGTTGCTTTTTCTAAAATGATCGATTACTAAATTGTGGGCTATGCGCATCACCCACGGCAGGAATTTACCTTCTTCATTATATTTTCCACGTTTGAGGGTCCGGATGACTTTAATAAAAGTTTCCTGAAAAATATCTTCCGTGAGGTCGCGATCAAAAACTTTGGAAAAAATAAAGTTGTAAAGACGTTGTTGATGTCTATTGACCAGCATTGAAAGTGAATTTTCATTGCCGTCCATATAATTTTTCACCAGGGTAGCGTCGCTAATTGTTTTTACTCGTTTCATAGCAGTTACTCTTTTAGGGCTGATTGTGCAGCGTGTTAAAATTTCAATTTAAAAGGTAACAGTATGGTATAGGCGAAAAATTTATGTTTAGAATTAATTATTCAAGGGGCTAATATATTGATAATTTGCAACTATCAAAGCTTCGTTAAAGGTTTTAACATTTAAAATTTTAAAATAGCTGCATTTAAAACCGCATTATCAGTTGTAAAATCAGTCCTGTTTCTACTATAAATTGTAGCTTTGAGGCTCTGTTTCTATTTCTGTTGAATGCGCTGAATGATTTTTGAACCAATAAATAAATAGTCTATTCATTTCGTTAATTAATTTATTTTTATCATTGATCGTGTTTTTTTTGAGTTATTAATATAATTTATTACTTTTAGCCTCGATTTAGAACATTTTTCGCGTTTTTATTTAAATATGAATAATTTTCACTTTTTTCATAATAGCTTGTTTTTCTACCTAAAAATAAGTTTTTTCATTTTCCCGATGGCTTTCTGCAATGCTCAAACAGAAAATTCATCCCCCTATAACTATTATTTTTCGCCGGAATTCCTTCTCGGGAAAACCGCCCCTTCCAATGAAAATTTCCCGGACCTGCGTTTGCATAAAGGGTATTACCTCCAATTTGGAAAACACCAAAATCAAAATCCAGATGAATGGGCTTATCGCTTGAATTATCCAACGACCGGGATTAGCCTTGGGGTTTCTGATTTAGGAAACCAAAAAAAGATTGGATATCAAATCTCACTGATGCCCTTTGCCGAGTTTGATATATTTACGATTAAACAGAATCCTGTAAATTTATTTGTGGGAATGGGCGCCGCTTATTTTACTAGGAAATTTGATAAAAATGATAATTATATAAACCGGGCAGTTTCGACCGATCTCACGTGGTCTTTCAGGTTATTTGCATATTATCCTTTTTTAAAAACTGAACAAATAGACTTTAGGATTGGCGCAGGTTATTTTCATCAGTCAAATGGGCACACGCGGTTTCCAAACAATGGTTTCAATTCATTTTTGGGCAGTGTTTCGGCTAATTTCAATTTTGATAAACAAGAGAAAAATAAAAATCTAACCGAGGAAAAATTAGATTTTAAACCCACTTCCTCTTATTATTTAATGGTGAATGCTGGTTTAGGGTTCAATTCTTTTTCGGATAACTACAATACCTTAAAAAATGTTTACGCTTTCGACGCTTCCTTTGGTAAAAAATTCAATCAAACGTTTAAAGTTGGCGTCGGTTTTTATTATCGATTCTATGAACACTATTACGATTATATTTCCACAAATCAATTTTTAGTCCGCGATGGTGAAGAATTCTCAAATTTAAAGAACAACCCAGTTTGGAATGCTTCAACGCTCGGTTTCTTTATTTCTGGCGAAATGATCTTATTGAACCATTTCGCTTTAGAAGCCCGAGTGGGGATTAATTTCCGAAAACCTGCCTATGCCATTGACTGGCGGTATAATCAAGGTTGGGACAATACGCCCAGGGAAATTCCCGAAAATTGGATTTTAGGTGAATTCAATTCAAAATATAAACTCAAAAAATTGATTTCCAGTAAACTGGGTTTGAAATATTATCTAATTTCGATGAAGGAAAACCCCGTTAATAATTTTTATATAGCGGCGAGCATCCATACAAATTTAGGCCAGGCCGATTTCACGGAATTCAGTTTGGGGTATGTTTATAATTTTCAGTTTTAAAGTTAATTGCGCCACGTTATTATCTTATGGAAGGTTTTTGTGCTGAGCATTTTCGGAATCATTTTTAATAAAGTCGCATCAATTAAAATCCAGCCAATTCTAATTTTTTTTTATACCACACAATCTTCTTATAGCTAAAGATTATAATTTCATAAACATACATTTCCCTCTTGAAATCAATATCTTTGCAGCCTATTATTTTAGACTATGGCCAAAAAGCTCGATTCTTTCGATCCAAAGGAAAATATAATTATCAAAGGTGCCGCACTTCACAATTTGAAAGGTATTGATGTTGTCATTCCTCGGAACAACTTGGTGGTGATTACCGGGCTTTCGGGCTCTGGAAAATCCAGTCTGGCTTTTGATACGCTTTACGCCGAGGGGCAACGCCGGTATGTGGAAAGCCTTTCATCTTATGCACGGCAGTTTCTGGGACGTTTGGATAAACCAAAAGTGGATTATATAAAAGGGATTGCGCCGGCGATCGCGATCGAACAAAAAGTCAACAGTACAAACCCACGCTCTACAGTCGGTACTTCCACTGAAATTTATGATTATTTAAAATTGCTCTACGCGCGCGCCGGGAAGACAATTTCACCAAAATCTGGGCGTGAAGTCAAAAAAGACCGCGTTTCTGATTTTGTGGATTTTGTGAAATCCCGTGAAGACAAAGAAAAATTGCTCCTCCTCTGCCCCATTATTGTTGAAGAAGGCCGTGTGCTTTCTAAAAAAATAGAGGTGCTTTCCCAGCAAGGTTATAGCCGCGTAAAAATCAAGGGCGAGGTCAAAAAAATAGATGACCTCAATCTCGATAAATTAAAGAAAAACACCTCGGCAGAACTGGTTGTGGACCGGATTGTCAAAAAAGACGACGAAGATTTTTTCAATCGATTAGCAGATTCCATAGACGCCGCGTTTTATGAAGGCAAAGGAACGCTCACCGTCGAATCTTTGAAAGCCGATAAAACCTTTTCATTCAGCAATAAATTTGAGCTGGACGGAATGACTTTTCTCGAGCCAAATATGCACTTGTTCAGCTTCAACAATCCGTTTGGCGCTTGTCCAAAGTGTGAAGGTTATGGCGATGTCATTGGGATTGACGAAGAACTGGTGATTCCCAACACCGGGCTTTCTGTATATGAAAATGCGATTGCGCCTTGGCACGGTGAGAAGCTGAGTCAGTACCGCGATGACTTGGTCAATAATTCGCACAAATTTGACTTTCCCATCCACAAGTCTTATCACGAGTTGAGTGAAGAGCAGAAAGAGCTGATCTGGACGGGAAATAAATATTTTAAAGGCCTGAATGACTTTTTTGCTAAAATGGAATCAAAATCCTATAAAATCCAAAACCGGGTGATGCTTTCGCGCTATCGCGGAAAAACACGCTGCCCTGTTTGCAAGGGAAAACGCCTGCGCAAAGAAGCGGAATATGTGAAAATTGGCGACACGCCCATTATGGCTTTGGTCGAGCTTCCACTGGACGAAGTGCGCAGTTTTTTTGACAATTTAAAACTGAACAAACACGATCAAGCGATTGGAAAACGTTTGCTCAAGGAAATCCGCAGCCGGTTGCAGTTCCTCTCTGAAGTTGGTCTGGATTATTTGACGCTCAACCGAAAGTCCAATTCACTTTCAGGTGGGGAATCCCAACGCATTAATATAGCCACCTCGCTGGGCAGCAGTTTGGTCGGGTCGATGTATATTCTCGATGAACCATCCATTGGATTGCACCCACGCGATAGCGAGCGTTTGATCGGTGTTTTAAAATCATTGCGTGATTTGGGCAACACCGTGATTGTGGTTGAACACGATGAAGATATGATGAAAGCCGCCGATGAAATCATCGACATCGGACCGGAAGCGGGAACTCTGGGCGGTGAATTAATTGCACAAGGTTCATATTCCAAGTTATTGAAATCAAAAGGATTGACCGGTAAATACTTAAGCGATGCTTTAAGAATAGAAGTCCCTAAAAAACGCCGAAAATTCAAACAGTATATCGATATTATCGGTGCGCGGGAAAACAATTTAAAAAACCTTGATGTGCGTTTTCCACTGGGAATTTTCACCGCCATTACCGGGGTTTCCGGAAGTGGAAAAAGTACGCTTTTAAAAAATATCCTTTATCCTTCTGTATTAAAGAAAACCGGAAAATATGGTGAAAAAGCCGGTCAGTTTTCAGAAATAAAGGGAAAATTTGATTCGCTGAACGAAGTGGAATATGTCGATCAAAATCCCATTGGCCGCAGTTCGCGTTCAAATCCGGTGACTTATATCAAGGCTTATGATGAAATCCGGAAATTGTTTGCAAATCAAAAACTGGCCAAAGCACGGAAATTCCAACCCAAACATTTTAGTTTTAATGTCGATGCGGGACGTTGTGAAGTCTGCAAAGGGGAAGGCGAAGTGACCGTGGAAATGCAATTTATGGCCGATGTGCATTTGACCTGCGAAGAATGCGACGGAAAACGCTTTAAGGATGAAGTCCTGGATGTGGAATTTCACGATAAAAACATCGACGACATTTTGAAGATGACAATCGATGATGCTATTGAATTTTTCGGCTCACATGGCGAAGATAAAATCCAGAAAAAATTGAGTCCGCTGCAAGAAGTTGGTTTGGGATATGTGAGTTTAGGCCAAAGCTCCTCTACCCTTTCCGGCGGTGAAGCGCAACGGATCAAATTGGCTTCGTTTCTGGGTAAGGGAGAAACCAAAAACAAAGTCCTGTTTATTTTCGATGAACCCACGACTGGTCTGCATTTTCACGATATTAAAAAACTATTGAAGTCCTTTAATGCCCTGATTGAAAAAGGACATTCGGTGATGGTTATTGAGCACAATATTGATTTGGTCAAATGCGCCGATTACATCATTGACCTCGGCCCAGAAGGCGGAAAAAATGGTGGGAATCTCGTCGCTACCGGGACGCCAGAAGAAGTTGCAAAAAACAAGAATTCTTATACCGCGCAATATTTGAAGGGGAAGTTATAATGTGAATCAAATACTTTGCTGATTTTTAGTCTAAATATTGGTAAAGTGAAAATTTGAGCCGATTAGACAGTCTAATCGGCTCAAAAAATAGCTATATTTGAGCCGATTAGTCTTTTCTACACCACTATGAGTTATAATTGGCAACATAAAAACTGGCCTGATTTTCAGTATGATCCCTCTGTAGTTGAAAATATTGCAATGGATTTTGCAATGGAAAGCAGTGAAGTAAAGGGAATAGTTGATGGTTTGCCTGCAGAATACCAACAAGAAACCATACTCGAATTTATGATAAATGAAGCCATCAAAACTTCTGAAATCGAGGGTGAGTTTTACAGCCGGAAAGATGTAATGTCTTCAATTAAAAAACGTTTGGGCATACATTCAAAATTTGATGTTATAAGGGATAAAAAGGCACGGGGGATTGCCGAATTAATGGTTGAAGTGCGTCAAAATTACTCAACACCCTTATCAGAAAACTTGATTAAAAAGTGGCACAAAATAGTATTTGAAAATTCCATTAAGATTAATCAAGGAAAGTATAGAACAGGAACCGATCCCATGCAGATTATCTCTGGCAGAATTGGTAATGAAGACATACATTTTGAAGCCCCAGCGTCTGAAAATGTTCCACAAGAAATGAAACAATTTGTGTTTTGGTACAACCAAAATAAAATAACGCCCAGAGATTTAAAAAATAACCTAATAAAGACTTCCATAAGCCATCTATATTTCGAAAGCATTCATCCATTTGAAGATGGAAACGGCCGCATTGGACGGGCAATTGCAGAAAAATGTCTTGCCGAATCTTTAGGACAACCTGTGATAATGAGTTTATCAACTGCCATTGAAAATGATAAATCAGCTTATTATCAAGCGCTCAAAACCGCTCAAAAATCAATGGAAGTCACAGAATGGATATATTATTTTTCACAAGTAATCAGGGATGCTCAGGAACAAGGGAAGAATTTAATCCAATTTACGCTAAAAAAGACAAAATTTCTCGACAAGTATAAATCTGCACTGAATGAACGGCAAGAAAAAGTTGTTTTAAAGTTGCTGGATTATGGCATTGACGGTTTTGAGGGCGGAATGTCGGCCAGAAAATACAAGGCCATTGCTAAAACCTCTAAGGCCACGGCCACCCGCGATTTAAACGAACTTGTCAAAAAAGGTGTGTTAAAATCAAAAGGCGCCGGAAGGGGAACGCATTATGAACTTGACCTGTAGAAAGCCAAAAAACAAATATATTTTTGGAAAGAGCTTTCACAGATAAGTTCACTTATAAGCGTTATTACTTTATTTGGCTGTAGTTTAATATAGCGTTGTTTTTAAGTCCTCCCCGTCAGGGGAAGGATTTAGGTGGGGGATGAGATTGAAAAAAACAAAAAGTTCATCCTATCCCCAGCCCTTTCCCCCCAAGCCTGCTTGGGGGGAGTAAATAATTTTTCATTATCAACGCAGTTCTAAACTAGAGCCTTTTTTTTAATAATATCAAATGTATAGCATAGAATAGGTTAGAAAACGATAAATACATTCCATTAGATGATACTTTTAGTCCGACACAAATTCTTCCCTAAACTCCAAAGGCGTTTTACTGATGTGCTTTTTGAAATATTTTATAAAGTTGGTCGGCTCTTCAAAGCCAGGGAAATAGGTTAGCTCTTTTATGCTTTTGTGAGTGTGTGCCAATAGGCGTTTGGATTCCAGTAAAACGCGGTCGTCAATGATTTCCTTAGGGGTTTTGCCAAATATTTTTGAAGTCGCCTGATTAAGTCGTTTAGGCGTGACATCCATTTGCCCGCAATAGAAGCCCACATTTTTTTGACTGATAAAATGGACATCCAATAAATCTCTCAGCAGCATGGCAAAATCGAGATTAGCGTCTTTTTTCAGTGCGATGAAATCCCGTTTTCGTCTTTCCCTTTCGGAATGCAACAATAGATTGCGCAGGATTTCCGATTGAAAGCTGTCTATATCGAGGACTAATTCGGCTTCTAAATCGCGAAAGATTTTCGCAAACAAGGCTTTGCACCCTGAAACGCTGATCTGTGAAATAGATAACAGATCATTGAATAGGATAGTGCTCCTTAAAAACTCTGTATCCGTTTCGCTTTTACAGAAAAAAATATCGGTAAATAAGATGGCTTTCCCAGAGAATTTAATGCTATTATCGAATAGTTGAACGCTGTTTTTATTTATAAACAGCAGAGTGTCCGGTGGATTTTTATGGGATTGAAATCGACCAAATGTGTTGGTGAACCTTTTTGAAACCATAGGATTTGATAAAATTCCGTTCTATGCGGTTTTGTTATTTCCCTGGAAGATTTGGTGAAAAGCATCTCAAAATCAATAATTTCGAACTCCTGTGGAAGTCCTTTTTTGAAATCATATTTTTGAATATTTTCTATCACTTTTCTATTAATTTTAAGGTTTTACCGTTTGTGACGAACATCTAGCGGCTAAAAACAGTTCCTGTTCTATCCGCTCTTCTAAAACAAGATTATTTTTTTAAATCTTTCGCCTTTCCAAAAAATCGCTTTCCAATTTTTCTTAAGTGCTTGCGCTATTCTGGGCCAGTCGTTAATTGGCCTTTCTTTTTATTAGCTATTTTAATTCTTTGCAGTATTCAATTTGTTTACAACTAATTAAACTCAAAAGAACTAATATCTAAACTATTTTTTTTCATATTATTGCCAACAGTTATTTTCTTTTATCCTTTTTTTAGACTTCTAAAAAGTCAAAACATTTGCCCATTTTAAGAGATACATCATTAGAAATGTACCTCCGACACCAACGAATATTGCACCTTGCCAATAGAAAGTTCTCGTTCCCCATTTTTTCCACATCTTATTACCATATTCTTTTCTGAAATGGCCCCTAGTCATCCTCCAAAAAAGAAAAGTGATTACTGAAAAAAGTGATAGTGCTATTACCCAAATTTCTTCCATTTGTCGAATTTTTAGTTTCTATGTTTTTAATTATTGTTAACCGTTTTATATAAGAATAGTAGGATTGAAAAAACGCACTGTTCTAAAGGTACAAAAATCATCTGGAAAAATGCGCTTGGATTTTAGTAAGTACCCTAAAACCATGCAGTAAATGGCATTGGCAAATAGTTTTTATTCTTCTACCAATTTCCTTTTCCGTATAAATCTAAAAATGAAGCTGCGGACAAATTAAGAAAGTCAACCTGTTTTAGGTTAAGACATACGCCCAATTAAAAATCTTTTTAAGACCTTTTAATGGTGTAAGTTCAAAGTATCTACAAAATCACCTCAACTCTGGTATGCTTATGTAGATTAAATAAAAACCAGTAAAACAACATTGAAAAGATGCTTAGTCTCAATAGTGTTAACCGTCTAGCCCTATCACTATTTTAGGTCGCTTAAGCAAAATGCTGTACTAATTAATGTTTGATAGAATTAAAAAATATGTATATTAATATTTAATATTTTATTTTATTATTACAATTAATTATTATATTTTTACATTAATTTAATTTTAAAGACTTAGAATAAATTTATAATTTATTGAATAAATTATTATGAAAAAATTGACAAAATTAATAGCATTATTTGTATTTTGTATCCTAAGTATGCTAATTACAAATCATCTCCAAGCACAAACCTTTGATTGCCCTAACGGTTTAGATGTGCACATTGCCAATGATGTTTCTGGTTCTGTGAATAGTACGGAGTTTAGCCAGGCAAAAGATTTTATAGCTCAATTGGGTGCCTCTTTCGATAATGATTTTGGTACGCTCAACACCCAATCAAGAATTTCTATTAGCAACTGGTCTTACGGAAGCAATCGTTTTGTAGAATATGACTTTCCTTCTGCGGGACAAAACTATACCACAAGTATAGCAGACATACTATCATACTCATCTTCATCCCGACCATTTAGGGGCAATACAGATGTATATACCGCTTTGCTTAAAGCAAATGAATGGGTAAGACAAAACCCCGTTTCAGATCGTGATGTACCAAAAGTTATCGTATTACTAACCGATGCAGGCTGCAGTCATGCTGCTAATAATATTTCAAGTTTAGCAGCACAAATTAAAAATCAAGGGATTTACATTGTGGTTTTAGCAATTGATAATGCAGCGAGTTGTACCGCCCTTCAAGGCACAAACGTAGCTTCTGCTGGTGGATATTTTAGTGCTGCTGAATACAACACCCTGCAACAAGATGCCTTAACCTATATACAAAATATTGCAACTGCAAGTTGTGATAATAGTGTATCAGTACCTTTTGATTTGACGGTAAGTCTCTCTGATTTTGAAATTACAGATTGTAATACCACAGCAGTTGCCTCTGCAAGCTATACGGTATCCAACGATTCCTTTGGAGACGATTTTAATGCCAATCTTCAGGTGTCTTTTTATAATGGCGACCCAACCCAGCCGGGAACACAATATTTATTTACAGACAATGCGGGCACGCAAAATATTGCCAATGGTACGGGCACCTATAGCGGTACAGTAAATAATGCTGCGCTCATTAATACCAGCACGCTTTATGCTGTGGTAAATTTTGATGGCAGCTTACCGGGTAACGCTGTGCCTTTAGCCTTAAGCAATTTAAGCAACCAATTGAATGTAGCGACCGAAGGTCAGACATTTAATAACATATCTTCCCTAGCCGCCCTTAACTACGGTCCAGACTGTCAGCCTTTTGCCAATATCGATGTACAGGTATCTAACTCTGGCGTTGGCTGTGATGACGAAGTTATTTATACCCTACAGGTTTGCAATACCGGTACGGCAGATGCGGTGATGAGTCCTAGTGATATTACCCCATACGCTCCAGCAGGCTTTAGCCTTGCAGGGAGCACACTTATTGGTACCGATCCATTTGATACCCCAACCGGAGCAACAGCTTCACAGCTGGGTCAAGACATAGATGGTGAAGCGAATAATGATGAAAGTGGCTCGTCGGTTTCTATGTCTGCAGACGGACTGACGGTGGCTATTGGGGCATATGATAATGATGCCAATACCAGTTACGATTTAGACAACAGAGGTCACGTTCGGGTATACGACTTGTCTGGAGACATTTGGACACAGCGTGGACAAGACATAGACGGTGAGGCGGCTTATGATGAAAGCGGCGAATCGGTTTCTATGTCGGCAGACGGCAACACGGTGGCGATTGGGGCACCACAAAATGATGGTAATGGCAATAAGGCTGGCCATGTCCGGGTATATGACTGGTCGGGTACTATCTGGACGCAACGCGGTCTAGACATTGATGGGGAAGAGGCTAGTGATAGAAGTGGTACGTCGGTTTCTATGTCAGGAGACGGCAACATCGTGGCGATTGGGGCAAGGAATAATGATGGCAACGGTGGCGCTTTTTCAGGTCACGTTCGGGTATATGACTGGTCGGGTACTGTTTGGACGCAGCGCGGGTTAGATATTGATGGGGAAGAGGCTAATGATAGAAGTGGTACGTCGGTTTCTATGTCGGCAGAAGGTAACACCGTGGCGATTGGGGCACCATTTAATAATGGTAATGCCACTAGCTCAGGTCACGTTCGGGTATATGACTGGTCGGGTACTGTTTGGACGCAGCGCGGGCTAGATATTGACGGTGAAGATAGTGGTGATAATAGCGGCAAATCGGTGTCTATGTCGGCAGACGGCAACACGTTGGCGATTGGGGCAATTGGTGTTGGGGGGGGCAATGGCGCAAGCCAGGGTCATGTTCGGATATATAACTGGTCGGGGACTGTCTGGACGCAGCGCGGGCTAGACATTGACGGTGAAGATGGTCTCGATAGAAGTGGCGAATCAGTTTCTATGTCTGCAGACGGCAACACCGTGGCGATTGGGGCAACGACTAATGATGGCAATGGCAATGGTTCAGGTCACGTTCGGGTATATGACTGGTCGGGTACTGTCTGGACGCAACGCGGGTTGGATATTGACGGTGAAGATGGTGGTGATGGAAGCGGCAAGTCGGTTTCTATGTCGGCAGACGGCAACACTTTAGCGATTGGGGCACCTGATAATGCTGGCAATGGAATTAGGTCAGGTCACGTACGGGTGTACAGATACACCGCTGGCGCTGGAGTGTTACCTGCCAGCACTTGCGCTACCTATGAATATACTTATGACATCAGCGGGCTGCAGCCCAGCACCTACGATTTCAGCCTAGCGGTAAATGCCAGTGCCCAAAGTGGCAACGACCCTGTTATTTTTACGCCAAACATAAACTTTAGTGCAGATGGCGACACCGGCCTAAACGGCTTTGACGGTACAGTAAACAACACGGATGATTTAACTTATGATGGCACCACTACGGCTTGTTCTGCAGGAGATCAAATCTCGGTAGGTGTTTCCATGACCGAAGACGGGTCTTGCCCAGGTTCTTATAGCACAGCTACGGTAACTGTTAATAACACAAGTGGCATAACCTTAAGTCATGCCCTACTCACTTTAGATTTAACAGGTACCGCTGCTTTCTATAATGGAGAGCCTTATAACATTACCAATGGTCTGGTACTGGCAGAGCCCAATATCTTTGATTCTGCTTATCCAGCAGTGCCCAATGCCCTTTCAGGCCAAACGGGCAGTCAGCAGTTGGCTATATTTGCCTTACCAGGTGGCACTTCTACCTTTGAATTGGATGTAATTGTTGGCACTGCGGAAATCGATTTGTCAAGCGCAATATCTCAAATACCCACAACCCTCAATGCAGGCGGAATGGCAACTGGTTTAGGTAGTATTTCCCCAGCAGCAGATCCTAGCATCTCAGGCACTCCACCAAGTGATGTAACTACTGCAGCGACAACAATCTCATTGAATAGCTATACTACCAACAATGCCACGAGTGTTGACTGGACATCAGGGAGCAATGGTAGTTTTGCTGATGCTACTACTGCCAGCACTACCTATACCATCAACGATCAAGATCGTGCCTATGGTTTTGTAGAGTTGTCACTGGAAGCGCTGTCTTCTGGCGGATGTTCAACACTCTCTAGCTTTCGTGTAAATATCACTGGTGGTACTTATGACTATGGTGATGCGCCAAGCACCTTCGATTATGGTCAAACCCAACTTCCAGTTGCTGGTGCAGCCCTTATATCAAGTGATGTGTTTTTAGGCACAATACCACCAGATGCAGAAGCGGCTGCTCAACCCTCTGCATTAGCAGATGGTGACGGTGCTGATGAAGATGGCTTACAAACCTTGACTTTTGGTGATTTTCAACCTGGCAACCTCTATACACTTAGTGTAGATGCCACAAACAACAGTGCAGCTATAGCTTATTTACATGCATATATAGACTGGAATGACGATGGCGACTTTATTGGGGATGAAGGTGAAAAATCATTTTTGAAAAGTGTGCCTGCCGGTTCAGGGGCTGCTACTTATGCTGTTGATTTTATCATACCAAATAATGGTGCTACTTTTACAGAAAATACCATTGTAAGATTACGATTAAGTACAGACGAACTTGCAGCTGGCAGATCTTATGGTGCTGCTGCTAATGGAGAGATAGAAGATTTCCGTACAGAGTCATCCCTTAGTATAGATGATCTGGAAGCAAAGGGTATATCCATTTATCCAAATCCAGTTAGTGATCTATTGATAGTTGACTTTGGTCAAAACCTAGGTAGATTTGAAACGGTGGAAATGTATCATATTACGGGAAAATTGGTGTTCAAAACGAATCTAAAAGAAAATCGACTAGATAAAATGCAGATAAGAATAGACCAATTAAATGCTGGCATTTATATTTTAAACTTAAGGTCAAAAGGTAATCAATTAAGCCAAAAAGTGATAATAGAGTAGTTAGAGCTTTTTATCGAAGTGCTCAGGATAAACCAAGCAGAAACCAGATAACACCAATTTAGTTTTATAATGCCATAATGAGATTTCTGTAAAGTATTATGCTGAGGTAGATATTAATACTGAATCGACTATAAAATTAAATGTACTAAGCTTAAACTCTTTTATAGTCTCTCGGAATTATACCAATAATTTCTAAACAATTTTAGAGTTGTTGCTATGCGAAGCATTTATGCGACATTACAGATCACATTCGGTTTAGAAACCGAATAGAAAATCCGCGTGGATTTTAGTAAGTACCCTAAAACCAAGCAGTAAATGGTATTGGTAAATCGTTTTTATTCTTCTACCAATTTCCTTTTCCGTATAAATCTAAAAATGAAGCTGCGGACAAATTAAAAAAGTCAACTAAAAAGTGAGCGAGTATAATCCACCTCAAACTATTTGTTTTCTTAAATACAAGTCCCCAAATTACTCCCATAATGAATGTTGAAATTATTACTGTCAAACCACTATTCAATTCTGAATTCACTCCGAAAACGGCGTGACTAAAGGCAAAAACTAAACTTGTGAAAATTATTGCTTTCCAATTAGACCAGTTTTTCGTGTATTCCAAAAGTAATCCACGCCAATAAAATTCCTCAATCCAAGGGTTTATTAGAGCTAATAAAATCCAAGGTAACCAAACTTGCCAAACCCCCAATGTTTCATAATGCATTAAGAATAAAGGAAGTGGAAGTATTCCAATACATAAAGCTAAAATGTTCCAACCAAATTAACTTTTTTATTTTTGCATCCATTTTTTTCTTGTTTCCTTTTCAGTATATCTAAGAATGAAGAATAGAAAAAGACACCATTGAATTAGAATTATTGGAATAAAAGCCCATTTTCCGATAATATTTCCGAAGAGAAAGGCAATTCCGAAGCTGATTGCGATAATCAAAAATGGCGATGCAAGAACACTATTCTTCTTTGTTGATCTCATCCCGGTTTGGTTTTAGTAAATTGTTTGACTTCTTGTTTTTCTGACAAATGCCTGGCAAATATGCGTTCCTTCCGATCCCGAGTAACTCGGGAACGGGATTTCGTTGAAGCCTCCCGCACTTGCGGGATTGAGTTTTGACCTGCCCACTGTCAATTAAATTAGGATGGCAAGCTGCTTTATTACCAGGCAGGTCTGCACTGTTGCTACACGTTTTTATATCGGTTTATATTCAGTTACTTTCAGTTTGTTATTACTAAAATCGATATATTGATAATGCAGGTCGTCTTCTTTGTCAAATTCGCCATTTTTATTGGTGTCCTCAATACTCCTGAAATATAAGCGGTTTTTAATTTCTAAAACTTTCCAATCAATAAGTTCTTGAAATTCAGCTGTGAGTTTGGTAAAATTGGTTCCGTCAATATTACTGATATATAAGGTTTCTATATCATCGTCATCAAGTTTGTTATCCCTGTTTGAGTCTCTGTCAATTATAGTGTAAACCAAAATCTGTTTTTTTGTATTATCAAAGATACCTCTTAAAAAAGAGACTGATTTAATTCGGATATTTTTTGTAGTCAACGTGCTTAGGTTTTCAGAGTTAATCATCTGAAATTTTAAATTGTGAAGGTTTCCTGTGATTTTATATCTGTTGTAATTGGATATTGAGAAACTTCCAGAACCGAAACCGGAAGAGCCAGAATAAATTTTTCCTCTCGAACCAAACATTTTATAGTCTCCTATCGGATGGATTAAATAGTTCGTACTGTCAATATGAATCGGGATATCAGCAATCTCAATTAAGGTCGAGTCTTTTCTTAGTTCTAATGTATCACTGTCTTCATTTTCCGGGTAAATGACTTTTGGTCTTTCATCATTTCCACAAGAAGTGAAGAACAGTGTTGTAATAACTAAAATTATGAAGTGTTTCATTTTTTTTATGTGGCAACTTGTTTGTATATGGGCCTCCAAAACTGGTCCGTGATCATTTTTAAAATTAGGATGAAAGGCGGGTTTACCAAAACTCTCGGTTTATCGATGACTTGCCCTATTTTTTCATTTCCGAATTAGCAAAGGATTTTTTTCCAAGGCTTGTTCATAATTTGTGTTAAATAAATCTCGTATCAAGTCAGAGTTATGTTGGTTTATTAAAATAATAATTCCCCAATTGGATTTCTTGTCGTAAGCAATGATTGAAGAACAAGAAAATGTATCTCCAGTCTTATAAAAGAAAGTATCATCTCCACTTCGTGCTATTTCCTGTCCAAAACCAACTTCCCTCTGTGTATTTTTATAAAAAGTATTTTCCGTTATTTTGGTTGCTTTTGAAATTTGACCTTCATCCGATAAAAGTACTTTTAATAATTTTGTCATATCCGATGTGTTGGACTTTAATAGACCAGCCGGAGCAGTCAAAGAGTTCCAATTAAAATATTCTTGTTCCACTCCATTTATGTCATATCCGCTAACTCTATTCTTCACTTTGAAGTCCGTTGTAAAAGTAGTTGTCATTTGGGCAGCAACAAGTATTTTTTCCTTTACTAATGTCTCAAAATCTTTGGCATAGACCTTCTCTACTATTAACCCCATTAAAACGTAACTAATATTGGAATATCGATAGTTGCCATAATCCATTAACTCCGTACTATCGTTGATTATCGAATGAATGGTTTCTTTATTTATATCTAATGGTTGATTGGGTTTTGACTCCATTAATTTTTTAAAATCAAAATCGGGTAAGCCTGATTGATGAGAGGCTAAATCTGAAATTTTAATTTTGCCTTTTATTTTTTCTGGCAAATTATATTCATTGGGTAAATAACTTTCTATAAAATCGTTGATTTTTAATTTTCCTTCCTGTTGAGCTTGGGCAATCAAGTTAGCGGTAAATAACTTTGTGATCGAACCAATTTCATAAATTGTATTTTCGTTTACATCTAAATTACTTTTCCGACTAATTTCCCCATAGTTGAAGAAATATTCCTTTCCATTGTCGATGAACCCAATACTGATTGCAACCTCTGGATTTTTAGTGTGGATTGCTTGACTAATTGAATCGACTTTTTTTGCACGGGATTGGCCAAAAGTAAATTGGCTTATAAATAACAAAATTATTAGGTTACTAATTATTTTCATTTATTGACGTTTCCTGTAAGACGGGCACTGAATAGTATTGTTACCAAAATTTTCCGTTTCGCACCGACTCCGCTAATCGTTAAATATCATGATGTAAAACGCATTTATTTTTTTAGATTCTCGATATACTTCGATACTTGTCTTTCAGAGTAATGTCCATTAAATTGAATATAGTAACCTTCATCATTCAAAACCAACACTCCAAAACAAGACGATTTTCTTTTAAAGAAGTTTTTTAAAAGAAAATCATATTTGTCATCAAAGTAATTAAGATTATCTATTCTTCTTTTTACGCGTTCTCCATTGGCTAAAACATTAATATTTAAGCAATCGTCAGTATTTATTTTTGAATAAAAATCTCTCCACCATTTTTTTCCTTCAGACGTGATTTTATTATTATCAAAATGACAACTGTTAATTGGTTGACTGTAATTTATTATCAATATTTTTTCATTGTTCCAATTGTATGTTTTTTTGATAAAATTTAATTTTGCAGAGTTAATTTTATCCGCATAATCATATGTTATTGGCTTTTCTTGTTGAGTGTCGATTTTTCTGTCATCTAAATTTTTCGTTGATGAACACGAAGTGATAATTAGACAAAGAATTATTTGGAGAACAGTTTTTTTCATATGTTTTACAATGGATTTGTATAAGAATAATAGTGCGGAAAAAAAGCGACTTCCACCGCGGCGGATGAACACAAGCCGTCCGCCGTGGCGGGTTTTTTATTACCTGCCTGCCGGTAGGTCTTAATCTTTTGTCTAGCCCCTGCTTGCCATATTATTTTATATCTTTTTGGCAACAAGCTTTCTCAGCTTATTCCTTTTCTTCTATTATTCTGTAATTTCGATTGAGATACTTTAACGTGTCAGAATATTTTTCATCCACGTTGTTATTTATTTTTTTGAGAACTGCTTTGTATATATAATGGGTATTCACATTATAAGGTTCAGCTGTAATTTGAAATTCATTTTTTCCAATCATTTTGTATTTGTTCAAAAAAACTATAGTATCAACTCCGACTTTTACTTTTTCAATTCCCTGCAGTAAATAAGTTGAGTCAGTTTTATAATCTCTTCTTTGCTGAATGTTCTCTTTTTTGTTCCCATAATTATTACAGATATTTAAATATAATAATGTCTGACTAATTAGGGGGCTTGTTCAATGGGATGCTATACCCCAAAAACAAGAAAAATGATAAAAAGCAGTAATAATAAATTATTCAATACCCAAATAAGTAAAACCTGTATGCTTTTTAAGGTTCCGTCAATAAGAATATAACAGGAACTGTGATTATCTTCCCTTAGAAATCCACCACACAAACAGACTAATACCCATAGTGGCCTATCGACAGGCTCCGGTTTCCACCGCGGCGGACACGCAGTCAACACGGCGTTCATGTTAGGCCGTCCCGGCCACACGAACGCTTAGTTATTGCCAATAGTTTTTTTTTGGATAATCACGAAGCGAAAACCTATTACCTATTATTTAATAATCAGATTTTTGTCGGTACAGTACTTTCTTTAGGTTTCTTTTTGTGGTCTTAAGAGGTGATTCCAAAAGATAAATTTCCGCTTTTCATTCTAGCAGATTCGGATATGATTTGGAATTTTTCTGTTCCTGCTGTCAAATCATTCCCGACAACAGAATTAGATAATTTTAAATTTTTAGTAGTTAAGATTTATAGAGATTTGCAGAACTCCGCCATCATATAAAAATTCAGCGTCAGAAAAAGAAGGAGCACTCAATGTGACCTCTGCACCACTGGAAAAACCATAACCTTCCGTCGGTATCCCCAAAAAATCAGTGTCAAGTTCACCGTTGCGGTTTTCATCATGGATCACGGCAATGGCATATTTTCCCGGTAGAATATCTGAAAACTCAAAACTCGCATCTGTTCCGCTTATTTGTGTTATCATGATCTTAGGTGCGAATTGCAGGAATTTATTGGGGAAACCTTCCCCGGATTCAAAAATCGCACAGGCGATAACCCCAGTATTGTTATTTATATTCTGAATTTTTACATTAACGGAGGGGCATTCCGTCTGAGCAAACCCATTTGACGGCAGCCATACCAAGCTTAGAGCCAGCCAAAAAAGCAGCCGTGAAAATTTTCGGAAAATCCGGGGCATTTCAGAATGACCGGTATTTTGAGAAAAAAACTTAAAAAGTAGATTATTCAACATTTTACTATTTTTTTTAGATACACAATTTAATAATATTTTTATTAAAATACAAATCGGTATGAAGAAATAACGACTGTTTTTATATAAATTTTTGTTAATATTTCTGTTTATTTATGCGATAATATTTTGTGGTTCTGTGATATTTATGCTCTCCGGTTAACGCAAGTGGCGGGAGTGGGAGTAGGGACGCGTATTCTTTTGAAAATTTATTTTACTGTAGCAGAATCCAAACTTATATCATATCGAATATTTGCATAAATACCCTCAATAGAATTAATTGTGTCCAGAATCTTAAAGTTTAAAATATCCGAGTCGATATGAATATCAGGTTGTGAATTTTCCACCTTTGAGAGAGTTGTCATTCTTACAAGATAGAATTAGGAGTAAAATCTTAAAAGTTTCATTCATCATTTGAAATAAAATTTTCAACAAAATATTATTGGCAACGTCTATGGCTATGAGCAGTTGCGCGGTTTTGCCCGAAAGTTAGCAAAAAAGAACAACATTTAAGGCAGGCACGGAATTTTCCAAATAAGAAACAACAGAGCAAATACTTATAGCCGATATTACAGGCAGGTTTTACGCCATCAATGTTTTCTTTTAACTCAAGTCAGTCCGTTAAATTCGGCAGTTTAGATTCAGAAAGTATCTTATTGGCTTTTTCGAGTTTTTTTGGAAACAGGACTTTACCTCGATATTTTTCGAGTCTGACATCAATTGGTATGATTGGTAATTTTGACTCGTTAAGCTTATCTATCATTGAATTACCCATAATTTAAATTATTTCTTGGTTACTAAAAATGCTTCGTAATCTTCTCCAATCTCAAATTCAACCCATTCTTTATGATCGGTATATCCAAAAATATGAAAATCTTCGGATATTTCAGCGAGATTGTTCGTAATTCCCATTCGGTAGAGCCGTGTTCTTGCTTCTGTACTTCCAGTTGCAACAATCCAGCAATTTGGATGTTTTTCCGAAAAAGCATAAACCGTTGAAGCCACAGTGGACAAAACTTTCAAACTGTCGCCATTGTTGGTTACGGCTTCATCATCATTCCCCTGGCTTCTTTGTCATAGTCGCCAAATGCGAGATTGTGAACGTTGCTTTTAGAAGTAGGCTGAAACTCGACCACTTTCTTTATTACTCCTTTTGATCCTTCGCTATAAAACTCAAAGAACTCAAAACTTGACTCACTTTTGTAAAAATATTTTTCGAATTTCACTTAATACTTTTGGTGATTTTACAAATTTTCTTCTAAGATTCAAATGCTGATTTTTCGGTCTGCAGAATTGGGATTTTGTTGGTTAATTTCTTCTATTGGATTTTTTTAACTTGCCTGTAACGTCTCGCGTATATGGCAAGTAGCGGGCAAATAGGCGAGAACCTTTCCGCCATAAAAGAAGCTGATTTTTTGTTTTTTCGTTTTGAGCTTTTATTTTGTTGAAACGATAAAAACAAAAAATTGCGACATGCAAACATACCGAAACTTCCGGTTTCACACCGACCCCGCTACCTGCCTGCCGGCGAGGCAGGTTTGTTATATACGGCTTAAGTTTGATTTTAATTAAATAGAGTAACTTTAAATATTAATCAGAAAGGAACAAAGGAGCAGAATAAGGCTGAGCCAGAGAGCTCGTCAACATTGATAATCCCTGCTCCTTTTCTATCCTTTAGCTCGTTCAGTTCTGTGAGGCAAAGACCTCGTTTTTAAGTTGTTGAGCATCAGATAGATC
>Ga0307967_1000261_pt1 | contig 37419 bp, 28 predicted proteins | sample OrgLakmetagen648_FD_201828 | JGI IMG/M metagenome (GOLD analysis project Ga0307967, IMG submission 201828) | Saline water microbial communities from Organic Lake, Antarctica - #648 | ecosystem: Environmental > Aquatic > Non-marine Saline and Alkaline > Saline | place: Antarctica: Organic Lake... | reverse complement strand
TTGACCTGTTTTTTCAACCAAGGAAGAAGACAAGACCATAGATCTAGGCTATTGTATCTTAAGGTATGCAATAAATCGCGTTTTGGAATTCCGATTTGCATGCCAGCAAAATAAGCTAGAAAAAATTTTCTTGTGGACCAAGTTTTTGCCATAGCGCAAATACTCATATCCTTTGGATCACTAAAAACAAGGTGACTAATTTGATGTTTTTTAAGCTTTTTGATCAGTCTCGATGCATTTATAAAATCATAGTATTTCTTATGTGCCTTAACAAAGTCAACCTTCATTTCGAGTGCTTCTGCTTCTTGATGAATTCTACTTCCTTGTTGAACAAAAATCAACACTCTATGACCTCTATTGTGCATCCAATTTGCATTTTTCAATAAGGTCATTTCTAAGCCGCCCCAACTTAATGAGGGACAAAAATAAGCGATGTGATTTTTATTATTTTCCATTTTATATTTTGAAAAAAATGCCTCAAGTTTTGTGCTTGAGGCATTAATATTAGAAATTTAAAAAGGTTTTAAGAGTGAATTGATCGGTCGCCAGTTGCATCCATTGCCGCTTCACGAATTGCTTCAGAATACGTTGGATGAGGATGAGACATGCGCACCAAATCTTCTGCTGAAGCACGGTATTCCATTGCTACAACTCCTTCCATTATGAGGTCGGCTGCACGTGCACCAATCATGTGGAAACCTAAAATTTCATCTGTTTCCTTATTGGTTATAATTTTCACAAGACCCTGGATGTCTCCAGAAGCTCTTGATCTTCCCAATGCCTTCATAGGAAAAGAACCTATTTTATATTCGACTCCAGATTCTTTTACTTCCTGTTCCGTTTTACCAACAGAAGCTACTTCTGGCCAAGTATAAACTACGCCTGGAATTAAGTTATAATTAATGTGTGGGATTTGTCCAGCTATTTTCTCTGCGACGAATGTTCCTTCTTCTTCTGCCTTATGCGCTAACATAGCTCCACGAACAACGTCACCAATAGCATAAATGTTATCCGCTGAAGTCTGAAGGTTTTCATTCACATCGATTTGTCCACGATCTGTAGTTTTAATCCCTACATTCTCTAATCCTAAACCTTCAGTGTATGGTTTTCTTCCTACAGCAACTAAACAGTAATCCGCTTCAAAAGTAACTTCTAAATCTTTCTTATCAAGTGCTGTTACCTTAACACCCTTTCCTGTATTTACAACTTTTTGAACTTTGTGGTTCATGTTGAATTTAATTTTCAACTTCTTAAGTGATTTAGTCAACTCTTTCCCCATAGTCAAATCCATGGTTGGGATAATTGAGTCAGCAAATTCAACCACTTGAACTTCTGTTCCTAAACGTGCATAAACAGAACCTAATTCAAGTCCAATTACACCACCACCAATTACAATCATTTTCTTAGGAATCTCCGCTAAAGAAAGCGCTTCGGTTGAAGTAATAATTCTCTTTTTGTCAGGCTCCATTCCTTTAAAAAAGTTTGGTTTAGACCCTGTAGCTATAATTATCTTATCTGTTTTTAGCGCTGTTTCTTTTCCACTACTATCTACTACATTAACGGTGTTTTTATCTACGAAAGAACCAACTCCGTGGTGAACATCAATTTTGTTCTTGTCCATTAAAAAATCGATACCTTTTGTTGTTTGGTCTACTACTTTATTTTTTCGTTCTACCATTTTCATGAAGTCCGGTCTGAGGTCCTTCAATAAGATACCGTGGTCTTCAAAAGAATATTTTGCGTTATGATAATGTTCACTTGAGTCTAATAAAGTTTTAGAAGGAATACATCCAACATTCAAGCAAGTACCCCCTAATGTGTCATATTTTTCAATAATTGCAGTTTTCAACCCTAATTGAGCGCATCTTATAGCAGCTACATACCCACCAGGACCCGATCCTATGATAGTTACATCGTATTTACTCATGATAAATATATTTTAATTTTAATAAACGTTCATTTATGCCTCGGTCGGAGGTGTTCCGAAATTAATTGGTGGCATATCAGAATTTCCGTTATTTATTTTCCCTATGTTCTCTTCGTACTTTCTAACATTATCTTGCAAAGCATTCAGTAATCTTTTTGCATTTTCTGGTGTCATGATTACTCGAGATCTTACTTTTGCTTTTGGCATACCTGGCATTAATTGCACAAAGTCACAAACGAATTCTGATGGTGAATGTGTAATTAAGGCAAGATTAGAATAAATCCCTTCCGCTACTTCTTCAGGCAATTCTATGTTGATTTTTTTTTCTTGTTCGTTGTTATTTTCCATAATAATAAAGGTAATAAAAAAGGCTATCAAAGTTAATTGATAGCCTATAAATAATATCTTATTTAATAATAAGTATCTTAATTGTTGATGTCATCGTAATTAGCCGTTGATGAAACTTTAACGTTTTGGAACTCTCGAACACCAGTACCAGCTGGTATTTTGTGTCCAACAATTACGTTTTCTTTCAATCCTAATAAATTATCTACTTTTCCTGAGATAGCAGCTTCGTTTAATACTTTTGTTGTCTCTTGGAATGAAGCAGCAGAAATGAACGATTGTGTCTGCAATGAAGAACGAGTAATACCCTGTAACATCGGCTTAGACGTAGCAGCGATTGCCTCACGTGCTCCAACTAATTTAGAATCCTCACGTTTCAATTGTGTATTCTCATCTCTTAACCTTCTTGAAGAAACAATTTGACCAGCTTTCAATTCTTGAGAATCTCCTGGTTCAGTCACTACCATTTGTCCAAATATACGGTCATTTTCTTCCATGAAATCAGCTTTATGAATCGCTTGATTTTCTAAGAATTTAGTATCCCCTGCATCAGTTATTTCCACTTTAAGCATCATCTGACGAACGATAACTTCGAAGTGTTTATCATTGATCTTCACACCTTGTAAACGATATACCTCTTGTACTTCGTTTACTAAGTATTCCTGAACAGCTGTTGGCCCTTCAATATTCAATATATCTTTTGGAGTAATAGCCCCATCAGAAAGAGATTGACCAGCACGAACGAAATCGTTTTCTTGCACTAGAATGTGCTTCGATAAAGGAACAAGGTATTTCTTAGTCTCTCCTGTTTTCGCTTCAATGATTACCTCACGATTACCACGTTTGATTTTACCGTAACTAGCTATACCATCGATTTCAGAAACTACCGCTGGGTTAGAAGGATTACGAGCTTCGAAAAGTTCTGTAATACGAGGAAGACCCCCTGTAATATCACCCCCTTTACCACCAACACGTGGAATCTTAACCAAACTGTATCCCTGTTGCATTTCTTCACCTTCTTTTACAGAAACGTGAGCGTTAACTGGGATTGGGTATGATTTTAAGATTTCACCTTTTTTATCCTTAACGAGGATAATCGGGTTTTTCTTTTTATCTCTTGTTTCAGTAATTACTTTTTCAGTAAATCCTGTTTGCTCATCTACTTCCTCACGGTATGTGATTCCTTCAATAAGGTTATCAAATTCAATTAGTCCGTTATACTCAGAAATAATTACTGCGTTATAAGGGTCCCACTTACAAATGACATCACCTTTAGATAATTCTGTTCCATTTTCAGCAACCATTTCAGCTCCGTAAGGAACGTTAGATGTCATTGCTGCAAGTCCAGTTTTCTTATCAATAATTTTCATTTCGGCCGAACGACCTACAACGATTTCTCTCTTCGTTCCATCTTTATCGATCTTAGTAATTGTTCTCAACTCGTCAATTTCAAGATGGCCAGCAGATTTAGCTTTCAGGTCATTCTCATCCGCAATATTGGATGCCGTACCCCCCACGTGGAATGTACGAAGTGTCAACTGTGTACCAGGTTCACCAATAGATTGCGCAGCAACTACTCCAATAGCATCTCCTATTTGAGCTTCTCTGTTTGTGGCAAGGTTACGACCGTAACACTTAGCACACACACCTCTTCTTAATTCACAAGTAAGTACTGAACGAATTTCAACTTCGTCAATCCCTGCTTTGTCAATTGCCGTGGCAACATCTTCAGTAATTAACTCTCCACCTTCAACAATAAGATTATCGTTATCATCAAACACATCATGTACAGCGCTACGCCCTACAATTCTGTCATATAATGGTTCAACAACATCATCATTTTTCTTAAGTGGCACAGCAACAATACCTCTTAACGTTCCACAATCGAATTCATTTACAACAACGTCTTGAGCAACGTCAACCAAACGACGCGTTAGATAACCTGCATCGGCCGTTTTCAAGGCGGTATCTGCAAGTCCCTTACGTGCACCGTGTGTAGATATAAAATATTCTAAAATTGATAAACCCTCCTTAAAGTTAGAAAGAATTGGATTTTCAATAATTTCTTGACTTGAAGCACCAGATTTCTGTGGTTTTGCCATAAGACCACGCATTCCTGAAAGCTGACGAATCTGCTCTTTAGAACCACGTGCTCCAGAATCAAACATCATATAAATTGAGTTAAATCCTTGTTTATCTGATTTCAATTGCTCCATTAAAGTATTGGTCAATCGAGAGTTTGTACGCGTCCAAATATCAATAATCTGGTTATATCTTTCATTGTTAGTAATAAGACCCATGTTATAGTTGTCCATAACTTCGGCAACGCTAACATTAGCTTTATCAACTAGAATTTGTTTTTCCTTTGGAATAATAATATCATCTAAATTGAATGATAAACCACCTTTAAAGGCCATATCATAACCAACCGTTTTAATATCATCCAAAAATTGAACTGTACGAGAAGTTCCAGAGATTTTTAATACAAAACCGATAATATCACGTAATGCTTTTTTTGTTAAAACATCATTGATATAACCAACTTCTCTAGGAACCATTTCGTTGAACAATACACGACCTGCAGTAGAATCAATAATCTTCTGGACTGGCTCACCATTTTCATTTAAAACTTCTGTTTTAACTTTAATGTGAGCGTGTAAATCCAAACGACGTTCATTCAATGCAATCTGAACTTCTTCAGGCGAGTAGAAAGTCATTCCTTCTCCTTGCATTATTCTGTCCTCATCTGTTGTTCTTCCCTTGGTCATATAATAAAGACCCAACACCATATCCTGTGAAGGTACAGCAATTGGAGCACCATTCGCAGGGTTTAAAATATTATGAGAAGAAAGCATCAATAATTGAGCTTCGAGAATTGCAGCATTACCTAAAGGTAAGTGAACTGCCATCTGGTCACCATCGAAATCGGCGTTAAATGCCGTACAAACCAATGGGTGAAGACTAATAGCTTTTCCCTCAATTAATTTTGGTTGAAAAGCTTGAATACCTAGACGGTGTAAAGTAGGAGCACGGTTAAGCAACACAGGATGCGACTTAATAATGTTCTCTAAAATATCCCAGACTATAGCTTCTTTCTTATCAACAATTTTCTTTGCTGATTTTACAGTTTTTACAATTCCTCTTTCAATCAGTTTTCTAATGATAAAAGGTTTGTAAAGCTCTGCCGCCATATCTTTAGGCAGACCACATTCATGTAACTTCAAAGAAGGACCTACAACAATTACTGAACGTGCTGAATAATCTACACGTTTACCCAATAAGTTTTGACGGAAACGACCTTGCTTACCTTTCAATGAATCAGAAAGAGATTTTAAAGGCCTGTTAGATTCAGTTTTAACAGCACTAGATTTTCTAGAGTTATCAAATAATGAATCTACAGATTCTTGAAGCATACGCTTTTCATTACGTAAAATTACTTCAGGAGCTTTAATTTCTATCAATCGTTTCAAACGATTGTTTCTAATAATTACTCTTCGGTATAAGTCATTTAAGTCAGACGTAGCAAAACGACCCCCATCCAAAGGAACCAATGGCCTCAATTCTGGTGGAGTTACAGGAACAACTTTGATAATCATCCATTCAGGACGGTTTTCAATTCTGTCCTGAGAATCACGCATTGCTTCTACTACTTGAAGACGTTTCAATGCTTCGTTTTTACGTTGCATTGAAGTTTCGTGATTCGCTTTATGTCTTAAATCGTAAGATAATTGGTGAAGATCTAGCCCTTTTAACAAGTCGTAAATTGCTTCAGCTCCCATCTTAGCGATGAATTTATTTGGATCAGTATCATCTAGATATTGATTATCTTGAGGGATTTCATCAAGAATATCCAAATATTCTTCCTCAGTTATGAATTGCATGTGATCCAATGGCTCGCCATCAGCATTCTTTGCAAGACCCGACTGAATTACGACATACCTTTCGTAATAAATAATTTGATCAAGTTTTTTAGTCGGAAGACCTAGAAGATAACCAATTTTATTTGGCAATGATCTAAAGTACCAAATATGAGCAACTGGCACAACCAATTGGATGTGACCCATACGCTCACGACGTACTTTTTTCTCTGTAACTTCAACACCACATCGGTCACATACGATTCCTTTATAACGGATACGTTTGTATTTACCACAGTGACATTCATAGTCCTTAACAGGTCCAAAAATACGCTCACAGAACAAACCGTCTCTTTCTGGTTTATATGTTCTATAGTTTATTGTTTCCGGCTTTAAAACCTCTCCACTTGACTGCTCCAGTATTAATTCTGGAGAGGCTAATGAAATGGTGATTTTCGAAAAATCTTTCACCGTATTTTGAGTATCTTTTTTATACGCCATTTTAAACAAGTGTTTTCAATTAAACTTTGACTATTAATCCATCTTGATATTCAACCCTAGTCCTCTCAATTCATGAAGAAGAACATTAAATGATTCTGGTATACCAGGTTTAGGGAGATTATCCCCTTTTACGATTGCTTCGTAAGCCTTAGCTCTACCGTTCACATCATCAGACTTAACTGTAAGGATTTCTTGTAGGATGTTAGAAGCTCCAAACGCCTCTAGTGCCCAAACTTCCATTTCTCCAAAACGCTGACCCCCGAAGAGTGCCTTACCACCAAGTGGCTGTTGCGTAATTAATGAGTATGGACCGATTGAACGAGAGTGCATCTTGTCATCAACCATGTGAGATAATTTCAGCATATAGATCACACCTACTGTTGCTGGTTGATGGAAACGTTCTCCTGTTCCACCATCGTATAAATAAGTTTTACCTGCACGTGGAATCCCCGCTTTATCACAGTATTCTGAAACTTCTGAAGGCAATGCACCATCAAAAATTGGTGTAGCAAACTTAACATTCAATTTCTGACCTGCCCATCCAAGAACAGTTTCATAAATTTGACCTAAGTTCATCCGTGAAGGAACTCCTAGTGGGTTCAATACGATATCTACTGGAGTTCCATCATCTAGGAAAGGCATATCTTCTTGACGAACAATGTTTGCCACAATACCCTTGTTTCCGTGACGACCCGCCATTTTATCACCCACTTTCAATTTACGTTTTTTAGCCAAATAAACTTTTGCTAATTTAACGATACCTGCCGGCAACTCATCTCCTACTGAGATATGGAATTTTTTACGTTTGTAATTTCCAAGTAAGTCATTGGCCTTTATTGTGAAGTTATGAATAACTCTTTGAATCATTGAGTTGATATCATCCTCCTCAGTCCATTTACTTGGATTTACAATTGAATAGTCAATTATACCCAGTGCTTTTTCAGAAAATTTAGATCCCTTTTTAATGATCTCTTCTCTAAAATTATTTGTTACTCCAGAAGATTTTTTCCCTTCTAAAATGACTAATAATTTTTGTACAAGAATACCTTTTAAGTCACCTAAGTCCTTTTCATAATCCGTATCTAGATTTTCTAGAATTGGCTTATCCTGAGCTTTAGTTTTTCTATCCTTAACAGCTCTTGAGAAAAGTTTCTTATTAATTACTACACCTCTTAATGAAGGCCCAGCTTTCAATGAAGCATCTTTAACGTCTCCGGCTTTATCACCAAAGATTGCACGCAAAAGTTTTTCTTCTGGAGATGGATCCGTTTCACCTTTAGGTGTAATTTTACCAATTAAAATATCTCCTTCTTTTACTTCAGCTCCGATGCGAATTAATCCATTTTCATCAAGATCTTTGGTTGCCTCTTCACTCACGTTTGGAATATCAGCAGTAAGCTCTTCCATTCCACGTTTCGTATCACGCACTTCTAAAGAATATTCATCAATGTGGATAGATGTAAACACATCCTCACGAACTACACGTTCAGAAATTACAATCGCATCCTCAAAGTTAAATCCTTTCCACGGCATGAAAGCTACTTTCATATTTTGCCCTAGAGCAAGTTCACCTTGTTGCGTTGCATAACCTTCGCAAAGTACTTGACCTTCTTCAACGATATCACCTTTCTTTACGATAGGTTTCAAATTCATTGTTGAACCTTGGTTAGTCTTCTTAAATTTTGTTAAGCTATATCTTTTTGTACTACCATCGAAAGAAACAATTTCATCTTCTTTAGAAAGGTCGTACTTAATTACTATTTCATTGGCATCAACATATTCTACGACACCGTTTCCTTCAGCATTTATTAAAACACGAGAGTCACGGGCTACCAAACGTTCGATTCCTGTTCCAACAATTGGAGATTCAGGTTTCAGTAGTGGAAGTGCTTGACGCTGCATGTTTGATCCCATCAAAGCACGATTGGCATCATCATGTTCCAAGAATGGAATAGAGGAAGCCGCAATAGAAGCAATTTGATTCGCTCCAACGTCCATCAAATTAATTTGACTTGGTTCAACAACTGGGAAATCTCCTTCTTCACGTGCTTTAACAACATCACCAATAAATTCACCTGCGTCATTCAAAGGAGCGTTTGCTTGCGCAATCATCATTGAATCCTCTTCTTCAGCTGATAAATAAATAGGCTCTTCGTTTAATTGAACTTTACCATTTATAACCTTTCGATAAGGAGTTTCAATAAATCCAAGTTTATTCACTTTCGCAAATACACAAAGAGAAGAAATCAAACCAATATTTGGGCCCTCTGGTGTTTCAATCGTACAAAGACGACCATAGTGCGTATAGTGAACATCACGCACCTCAAATCCAGCACGTTCTCTTGAAAGTCCACCAGGTCCAAGTGCAGAGAAACGTCTTTTATGGGTAACTTCAGAAAGTGGATTGGTTTGATCCATGAACTGAGACAACTGGTTTGTTCCAAAAAACGAATTAATTACTGACGAAAGTGTCTTCGCATTAATCAAGTCAATAGGTGTAAACACCTCATTATCTCTTACATTCATTCTTTCGCGAATTGTACGTGCCATACGGGCAAGTCCTACGCCAAATTGAGAGAACAACTGTTCACCAACCGTTCTAACACGACGATTAGAAAGGTGGTCAATATCATCAACCTCTGCTTTTGAGTTAATCAACTCAATCAGATATTTGATGATTTTAATTATATCACTTTTAGTTAAAACTCTAGACTCTTCATCATCTGAAATTTTAAGCTTTTTATTAATTCTAAAACGACCTACTTCACCAAGATCATAACGGGTGTCTGAGAAGAACAATTTATCGAATACACTACGTGCGGTTTCGATATCTGGTGGCTCAGCATTACGTAATTGTCTATAGATGACCTCAACCGCTTCTTTTTCAGAATTAGCTGTATCTTTTTGAAGGGTATTGTATATAATAGTAAAATCAGCAGAATTAACATCTTCCTTATGTAGGATAATTGTTTTCGTACCTGCTTCAATTATGTCTTCAATATTGTCTTTATCAAGAACAATATCACGATCTAAAATAACTTCGTTCCTTTCGATTGATACTACTTCACCAGTATCCTCATCAACGAAATCTTCAATCCAAGATTTTAAAACTCTAGCAGCAAGTTTACGACCTAAAACTTTCTTTAAGTTTGTTTTAGTCGCTTTGATCTCATCTGCTAAATCAAAAATCTCTAAAATATCTTTATCGCTTTCGTATCCAATAGCTCTGAACAATGTTGTTACAGGAAGCTTTTTCTTACGATCGATATATGCATACATGACATTATTGATGTCTGTTGCGAACTCTATCCAAGAACCCTTAAAAGGGATAATTCTTGCAGAGTAAAGTTTAGTACCGTTTGCGTGTCTAGATTGACCAAAGAAAACACCAGGCGAACGGTGCAACTGAGATACAATAACACGCTCAGCTCCATTCACTACGAAAGACCCTTTCGGTGTCATGTAAGGAATGGTACCTAAATAAACATCTTGAACTATAGTTTCAAAATCCTCATGTTCTGGATCAGTACAATAAAGCTTCAATTTCGCCTTAAGCGGGACACTATACGTCAATCCACGTTCAATACACTCTTCTATAGAATAGCGAGGCGGATCAATGAAGTAGTCCAAAAATTCAAGGACAAATTGATTTCTTGTATCAGTTATAGGAAAGTTTTCAGAAAAAACTTTAAATAGACCTTCCTTTTCACGGTTCTCAGGAGTTGTTTCAAGTTGAAAAAACTGACGGAACGATTTTAGTTGAACATCCAAAAAGTCAGGATATTCAAAAACACTTTTGCTAGAAGCGAAATTAATTCTTGTAGCGATATTATTTGATGTTGCCAAGACTACGAAATTTTGTTAGAAAAAAAGAACCCGATGCGTATAAATGCATAAAAACAGCACAAGTCATCCCGAAAATCGAGGATGCCTGCACTGCATAATAAGTATAGTTACTACTTAACTTCAACTTCAGCTCCTGCCTCTTCTAAAGAAGATTTTAAGCTATCAGCTTCGTCTTTTGCTACTCCTTCTTTAACTGGAGATGGAGCACTGTCAACTAGTTGTTTTGCTTCTTTCAAACCAAGACCAGTAAGTTCTTTAACCAATTTAACTACAGCCAATTTACTACCTCCGGCAGCTGTAAGGATTACGTCAAACTCAGTTTGTTCTTCTGCATCTTCTGCAGCAGCACCTCCTCCAGCAACTGCAACAGCAGCAGCAGCAGGTTCGATACCGTACTCATCTTTAAGGATAGTTGCTAATTCGTTAACTTCTTTTACAGTAAGATTAACTAATGTTTCAGCGATGTCTTTTAATTCAGCCATTTTATTTTATTTAAAAAAGATTCAATAATAATTTATAATAATTACGCTCTCTCTGAGAGTGTTTTAAGGATTCCAACAATCTTACCACCTTGCCCTTTAAGTCCAGAAACAACATTCTTCGCTGGGCTTTGTAACAATGAGATAATTTCACCGACAAGTTCGTCCTTGCTTTTTATTTCTACTAATGCATCAAGATTCTCATCTCCAATGTATATAGATTCTTGAACATAAGCTGCTTTAAGGATTGGTCTATCGCTTTTCTTGCGGAAATCTTTGATGATTTTGGCAGGTGCATTACCTACTTCAGCATACATAATCGCAGTTGGACCTGATAATACCTGTATCAATTCACTAAGGTCTCTGTCTTCAATACGTTCGATAGCTTTTGCAAGAAGAGTGTTCTTAATTACTCTTAGACTAACGTTGTTTTTAAAACATCTAGCTCTTAAATCGTTGATTTTAGTTACAGACAACTGAGATGTATCAGCTAGGTAAAAAACACCTGCTTCATTAAGTTCTGCTGTTAATTCATCAATGTACTGCGCTTTTTCTTCTCTATTCATATTTAAAAATTTTAAGCGACAACAGATTTAGCGTCAATTTGAATACTTGGGCTCATTGTAGAACTCATGTATATACTTCTGATGTATGTTCCTTTAGCTGCAGATGGCTTCATCTTGATTAACGTGTTTAATAATTCATATGCATTTTCTTTAATTTTACCACCATCAAAAGATGCTTTGGCAATATTAGTATGCACAATACCGAATTTATCTACACGAAAATCAATCTTACCAGCTTTAACTTCTCGAACAGCTTTCGCTACATCCATTGTTACAGTACCAGTTTTTGGGTTAGGCATTAAACCTCTTGGCCCTAAAATACGACCTAGAGCACCTACTTTACCCATTACAGAAGGCATGGTGATTATCACATCGATATCTGTCCAACCCCCTTTAATTTTCTCAATGTACTCGTCTAATCCAGCGTAATCAGCTCCTGAAATAGTTGCCTCTTCTTCTTTGTCTGGAGTACAAAGTACAAGTACTTTAATATCCTTTCCAGTTCCGTGAGGTAATGCTACAGTCCCTCTTACCATCTGATTTGCTTTTCTAGGATCAACTCCTAGACGCACACTGATGTCAACAGAAGCATCGAATTTTGTATTGGTGATTTCCTTTACTAAATCACACGCTTCAGTCAACGAATACGTTTTATCAAAGTCATACTTTGATAGCGCTTCTTTTCTTTTTTTAGAAATACGTCCCATGATTAATGTTTTTTAGTTTTGAGGAAATGCCCCTTTTACGGTGATTCCCATACTTCTTGCTGTTCCAGCAACCATCTTCATACCTGATTCTATTGTAAAACAGTTTAAATCAGCCATTTTATCTTCTGCAATTACTTTAATTTGTTCCCAAGAAACACTCGCCACTTTTACACGGTTTGGCTCAGGAGAACCTTTTTTAAGCTTAGTTGCTTCTAATAATTGAACTGCTGCTGGTGGAGTTTTGATAATAAAATCAAATGATTTATCACCATAGACAGTGATTACAACAGGTAATACTTTTCCAGCCTTTTCTTGTGTTCTTGAGTTAAACTGCTTACAGAACTCCATGATGTTAACCCCTTTTGCACCAAGTGCGGGACCAACGGGCGGAGAAGGATTTGCTGCACCACCTTTGATCTGTAATTTGATCAAACCTGCTACTTCTTTAGCCATTTATATTTAGTTTGTGTAGTTCTAACGTGATCGTATAGATGGGAAGCTTTAATCATCACCACCACTCCTACTGGTTAAAAACACTTATTAATTCTCTTTATCTACTTGCATATAGCTCAATTCAACCAAGTTTTTTCGACCGAATATTTTTACCATAACTTTTAATTTCTTCTTATCTTCATTAATCTCTTCAATAGTACCATTAAAATTATTGAATGGACCATCTACTACCTTAACAGACTCACCGATAACGAAAGGAATTTTCATTTCCTCCTCGTTTTCAGACATTTCATCTACTTTTCCAAGGATACGATTAACTTCAGCTTTCCTCATTGGAAGTGGATCTCCGTGCTTTTCAGCACCTAGGAAACCAATCACATTTGGAACACCCTTTATAACATGCGGTACTTCGCCCACAAGAGCTACCTCAACAAGAACATAACCAGGTAAAAAGGTTTTTTCCTTAGAAATTTTCTTACCATTTCTAATTTGAAAAACTTTTTCCGTAGGTATCAGAATCTGTCCAAAGAAATCATTCAACTTATGTCGATTTATTTCCATCTCAAGGTATTCCTTAACCATGTTCTCTTTTCCGCTAATCGCGCGAAGAACGTACCATCTTTTTTTAACTTCTTCCACAGTAATTCCGTTAAAACGTATCAGTATTATTAATTATGGATAAATCAACCCAAGTATTCCTTTCCAGAAATAATTTGAAGGATTTATTCCAAATATAAAATCCATTACAAATATAAGTAATGAAAATATGACAGAACTAATCACTACAATGATAGTATTGTTCTGTAACTCTGTCCATGTAGGCCAACTCACTTTGTGAGCTAACTCATGATATGTGTCCTGAATATATTCTACAATATTTGCCAATTTCTTTCTTATTTGCACGGGCGGTAGGGTTCGAACCCACGACCAATGGTTTTGGAGACCAGTACTCTACCAACTGAGCTACGCCCGTAGTGGAAAAGGGGAGTCTTTAAAACTCCCCTTCCTCTAGTTTATTTTATGCTTGATCTAAAATCTCTGTTACCTGACCAGCACCTACAGTTCTACCACCCTCACGGATTGCAAAACGAAGTCCTTTGTTCATGGCAATAGGAACGATTAAGTCCACTGTAATTGTAACGTTATCACCAGGCATAACCATATCGCGATCTTCACCTAAGTGAATCTCACCAGTCACATCAGTTGTACGGAAGTAAAACTGTGGACGGTAACGGTTATGGAATGGAGTGTGACGTCCACCTTCTTCTTTCTTAAGAACGTATATCTCTGCTTTGAATTTTGCGTGAGGAGTTGTCGATCCTGGCTTACAAATCACCATACCACGACGAATAACTGATTTGTCGATTCCTCTTAAAAGAAGTCCAACATTATCACCAGCTTCACCTCTATCTAATATCTTACGGAACATTTCAACTCCCGTAACTACAGATTTTAGTTTCTCATCACCCATTCCTAGGATATCAACTTCTTCACCAGAGTTGATAACACCAGTTTCAATACGACCAGTTGCAACAGTACCACGACCAGTGATTGAGAATACATCCTCAACAGGCATCAAGAATGGTTTGTCTATCTCACGAGGAGGTAATACAATCCAAGTATCAACAGCTTCCATAAGCTCTAATACTTTTTCACTCCACTTCTCATCACCGTTAAGTGCTCCTAAAGCAGAACCTTGAATTACAGGTGTGTTATCACCATCATAATCATAGAAAGATAAAAGCTCTCTTATCTCAAGCTCAACCAATTCTAATAATTCTTCGTCATCTACCAAATCCACTTTGTTCATGAAAACAACAATTCTTGGAACTCCAACCTGGCGTCCTAAAAGAATGTGTTCACGTGTTTGTGGCATTGGCCCATCTGTTGCAGCAACAACTAAAATCGCACCATCCATTTGGGCAGCACCTGTTACCATGTTCTTAACATAGTCGGCGTGACCTGGACAATCTACGTGTGCGTAGTGACGATTTTCAGTTTCATACTCAATGTGAGATGTATTGATTGTAATACCACGTTCCTTTTCTTCAGGAGCGTTATCGATAGAGTCAAAACTACGAACTTCGCAAAAACCTTTTGCTGACAAAACCGCAGCGATAGCAGCAGTTAAAGTTGTCTTTCCGTGATCGACGTGACCGATTGTTCCAATGTTTAAGTGTGGTTTGGAACGATTAAATGTTTCCTTAGCCATTTTTTATTTGTTACTTGTTAATATACTATTTAAAACCTTTTTCCTACATACAAAAAAATTCACCCATAATTATGAGTGACTTTTCTAAGTAATTTCGAGCCAATGACGAGAATTGAACTCGTGACCTCTTCCTTACCAAGGAAGCACTCTACCCCTGAGCTACATCGGCAGCGAGCTTAAAAAAAGTTATTTTGAGCGGGAGACGAGACTCGAACTCGCGACCCTCAGCTTGGAAGGCTGACGCTCTACCAACTGAGCTACTCCCGCTTAAATTATAAAAGTAAAACCTTACTGTGGGGGGAGAAGGATTCGAACCTTCGAAGGTAAAAACCAACAGATTTACAGTCTGTCCTCGTTGGCCGCTTGAGTATCCCCCCAATAAAAAGTCTATGAGCCGATGGAGGGACTCGAACCCCCGACCTGCTGATTACAAATCAGCTGCTCTAGCCAGCTGAGCTACATCGGCACTTTTGTTGGTAAATAATAACCTTTTAAAGAACTCCCTAACTCGTTTTATCAACTCGTTCGGGGATGCAAATGTATGAAATAAATAAACTCTGGCAAACGTTTTTTTAAAATATTTTTCATTTTTTTATTCTTCTATCCCAACCGACAGGGCATTAAATCACTTAACACATTGTTTTACAAAGGATTTGATTCAGAAAAGAGACCGTAAATATTTGTAATTTATTTTTATTCAACAACAAAAATTATGGAAGCCCCCTCAGTTGGTACCGTCTAATCCTTACCTCCTCTAGGATGGGATTGTCTGTATATTCTGGAAATCTGATCGAAAGAATTGTGGGTGTAGATTTGCGTTGCACTCAAATTGGCATGCCCTAAAATCTCTTTTAAAGTTTCAAGACCCGCTCCGTTATTCAACATATGTGTTGCGAAAGTATGTCTTAAAACATGTGGACTACGTTTGGATAAATTCGTAAGCATAGAAAGGTAGTAATTCACTTTTCTATATACGAATTTAGGATACACCTTATTTCCTTTATCAGTAATAAAAATATATTCAATATTCGCGTCCTGGTATACGGGAGAATTTAAATAATCTTCTATTTGTTGAGAAAGCAACGCTGTTAATGGAATCATACGTTCTTTATTTCTCTTACCTAGAACTTTAATTTTCTCATTATCAAAATCTACTTGCTTTAACTCGATAAGTTCTGATAATCGAATTCCAGTTTGATAAAATACCTCAATAATTAACCTATCTCGTAAACCTGAAAATCCTTTTGGAAACAATGCATCCAGATTTTCCATTTCAATATCCTCTTCCTTTACAAACTCAGGGAGTCTTTTCTCCTGTTTTGGACCTCTTATTTTCAGCATTGGATTAATTTTAATAATCTGATGCTTTTGGGCCCACTTAAAAAAGGTACGCAAGGACGAAAGTTTTCTATTGACTGTTTTGTTAGAATTATTATTATTAATCAACTCAACAATCCAGCCTCTTATGTTTTGGTAGGTCAACTCTATTAAATCCTCCTCTGAATCTACTACGACAAATTTTAAAAAAGATTGAATATCATTTTTATAAGCGGTACTGGTATGATCCGATACCCTTTTCTCTGTATTAAGATATGTTAGAAATTGTTCAAGCATAAAAAAAAGGAGTCTATATAGACTCCTTAACGTATTCTTTGAAAGAATATTTTATATATCTTTAGACTGCAAACGTTGTTTGTAAGCCGCTTTGATTCTTTGTTGACGATCTAAGATAGATGGCTTTACAAATTCTTTACGTCTACGGATTTCGCGCATACGTCCAGTTTTTTCAAACTTCTTCTTATACTTCTTGAGAGCTCTTTCTATGTTCTCTCCTTCTTTCACAGGTACTACTAACATATTCTATAATTAATTTCGTTTTCTAATTCTACAAACAGGTTGGCAAAGATAATAAGATAAACCTTATGAACAATACTTATTTCAAAATTTCTCTTGAAATAACAACTTTTTGAATTTCAGAGGTTCCTTCACCAATGGTCATCAACTTTGCATCACGTAAAAACTTCTCTGCAGGATACTCTCTAGTGTAACCATATCCACCCATAATTTGTACCGCTTCGTTACCGCACATCACAGAAGTTTCACTGGCAAAATATTTTGCATAAGCTCCTTCTTCAGTCATTTTAGAACCTTTATTTTTAAGAGCAGCAGCATTAAAAGTTAATAGCTCCGCCGCTTTTACATTTGTTGCCATATCTGCCAATTTAAAGCTAATACCTTGGAAATGCGCGATTGGTTTACCGAATTGCTCACGTTCCTTAGCATATTTTACTGAAGCTTCATATGCTCCTCGAGCTATACCACAACTTAAAGCTGCAATAGAAATACGTCCGCCGTCAAGAATTTGCATTGCTTGAGCAAATCCTGCCCCAACTTCTCCTATTAAATTTGCATTTGGAACACGCACATTATCAAAAATAAGTTCTGCAGTTTCACTTGCTCTAACCCCTAATTTGTCTTTAATTTTTACCGCAGAAAAACCTGGTGTACCTTTTTCTACAATAAATGCTGAAATACCCTTACTATCTAGTAATTCACCAGTTCGAACTAAAACAACTGAAACATCACCTGAAAGACCATGAGTAATCCAGTTTTTTGCTCCATTTATTATCCAATCGTCACCATCTTTAACTGCAGTAGTTTTCATTCTCATGGCATCAGAACCTGTATTTGGCTCTGTTAACCCCCATGCTCCAATAAACTCACCACTAGATAATTTTGGTAAAAATCTTTTCTTTTGTTCTTCTGATCCATGGTAATAAATATGTCCCGTACATAAAGAATTGTGTGCAGCTACAGATAAACCTACTCCACCACAAACTTTACCTAATTCAATTAGTGCTGTTACATACTCATCATAAGTAAAGCCACTTCCACCATATTCTTCTGGAATATAAATACCTAGAAGACCTAAGTCTCCCAATTTTTTCATCACATCAACAGGGAAAAATTCTTTTTCATCCCATTCTAAAAGATGTGGTTTAATTTCTTTTTCGGCAAAATCTCTCACCATTTGCTGAATCATTATCTGATTCTCGTTTAGATCAAAGTTCATTTTTATATAATTTAAATTCTATCACTTATCGTTATTTCAAATTGCAAATATAGCATATTTCTATTCGCTATATTAATCCCAATCAAACTATTTCAGTTCGTTTTGAGTCCATTTGGTTTTATTACTAGCGCCATGGTAACATTTTAAAAAAAAAATAAAGTGTAAACCCGTTTGAACTTAACCTTATTTTTAAAAATATTCGGGACAAAAAGTAGTTCATTCCAATTTACGGCATAATATATATCTAATCTAACTTTAAATAAGGTTTTAAATCCTTATATTTCTCTCCGTCTATATAAGGAGATAAAAGTACCTCATCAATCCTTTTATAAACACGGTGATTTTCTCTAAAAAAAACAATTGATTTTGCCATATCATAACTAATCAATGGATGATTTCGCAATTGTTTTTCTGAAGCAGAGTTAATATCTATTTTTCTAATTTCACTTTCATCAATAATCAAAAATGGCTTTATGACTTCTATTTTTTCTTCATCCATTAAATAAACATCAAAGAGTTGTTCATAAGCTATAATTCCTCCGTAAGACTCACGTATTTTAATTATTTCTTTAGCAAAATAAGGACCAATCCCTGGAATCTTCTTTAAGTCCCAAGCCGAAGCTGTATTTATAGAAACTGGCTTTAAGCTGTCTTTCCTATCGTTAACAGTTTCTTCTTGGTTTTGTTCTATTGGTCTATCAACTTTTACGAATGATTTTTTTGAATAAGACTCTTTTTTAGACTTTTCTATTGAATCAGGAAGAGCTATTTTAGGCGCTAATAAATTGTAGAGCTCTTCGTCTACGACATAAAGTTTCTTAAGGTCAGACTTCACTTTCAAAACAGCACCGGTAGCTAGGTATTTCAGAATAGAGGCCGATTGTTTTTCTGACAAACCAGTTGCCATCCATTCCTCCAGCAAATAATCGTTTGGATTAAATAATACTGAAGGCTGATTGTAACGGCTTCCTATTTCATCTTTGCCGTAAACCGAATCTTTTTCAATACCCTCTGCTATTATAGATCGGACTAGAATATCGTACTGGGGAGGGGTATAAAAATAGTTGTAATAAATTCTAGGACTAACTGCAACAGCTATAAATATAATTATCAGAACGAAAACCCCTCTGCGGGCTCGTTTAGAAAAATGAATCCAATCACTGTCCCAGTTTTTTTTCGTCAACCCTTCTATTTAAATCGCTTAATTGCGCCTGATTTAATTCTAATAAAGTAATCTTTCAAGTCTCTTTTTACTTCTCCAGACATTATTAAAAGTCCCAGGATATTTGGGAATGCCATACCGAGAATCATTAAATCTGAAAAATCAATTACAGCTCCTAATCCGACAGAAGCTCCTATAACCACAAATACTAAGAATATAAATTTATAAATTAATCCAGCTATTTTTGTTTCACCAAAAATATAAGTCCAAGCCTTTAAACCGTAGTAAGACCATGAAATCATAGTTGAGAATGCAAACAACACAACTGCGAAAGAAAGCACATATAATGACCAATCACCTAAAGATGAAGAGAAAGCTGCTGATGTTAAGGCTGATCCTTCAAGCCCTTCTGGGTCCTGTGCATAACCGGTAAAGATAATTACCAAGGCAGTCATTGTACAAACGACTACTGTATCGATGAATGGCTCTAAAATAGCAACAATACCTTCACTAATTGGCTCGTCAGTTTTAGCAGCTGCGTGCGCGATTGGTGCGGAACCAACTCCCGCCTCATTTGAGAATGCTGCACGTTGAAATCCTATAATAAGAACTCCAATAAAACCACCATACATTGCATCTGGGCTAAATGCACCAGTAATAATGGTATTAAAACCGTGGCCTAAATTATCGTAATTAAATCCTATAATCACCAATGCAGAGACAACATAAATACCTACCATAGCAGGAACAATTTTATCTGTTACACTCGCTATACTTTTGATTCCACCAACAATTACAATTCCTACAAGAATTGCCATTCCGATACCGAAATACAATCCATAAGAGGAGAAGCCTTCCCAACCTGGAATTTCAGATAATTGATTAAATGCTTGATTAACTTGGAACATATTTCCACCACCAAGAGAACCACCGACACAAAGAACTGCAAAAATAATTGCTAAAACTTTACCTAACTGTTTAAAGCCTGGCCCTCGCTTTGCTAGACCGCGACTCAAGTAATACATAGGCCCACCAAAAACCTCTCCGTCTTCTTTCATATGTCGGTATTTTACACCTAAAGTACACTCGACAAATTTCGAAGCCATACCTATCAACCCAGCTAATATCATCCAAAAGGTAGCACCTGGTCCACCCATACTAATTGCAATTGCAACACCAGCAATATTTCCTAAACCTACCGTTGCAGAAAGAGCCGTTACAAGCGCCTGAAAATGCGTTACCTCTCCGTGGTCCTTTGATGGATCATCGTATCTACCACGCAGTAAATCAATAGCATGCTTTACTCCTCTAAATTGGATGAATTCCATTTTGAAAGTGAAAAATATTGCTCCAAAGACTAACCAAACGACAATTAAGGGTATACCTTGGTTTTTATTCGTAAGGTTTTTAAAATAAAAAGGCTGCGGAGAAGAGTAATCAATTTTTCCTAAAATTTTCTCTGATCTATTCCCTCTTTTATTCGTAAAATAAACTCCATCTCCTGATTTTACTTTATTTCCATCATGCACGCCATGAACAAGCGTTCCAGCCCCCATTGCATAAAATGGGAATTCATTATCTCCATCTTTTAAAATAGCTATGATTTCAAGATGCTCGACTTCCTCACCATCTTTTTTTAACCATTCTTTTAAAGTATAATTTTGCTTTTCTACGTTTAAAGCAAAAGGCGCTTTAAGAATGAATTCATTCACTTTCACGGTGTCTGACCAAATGTTTGCAAACAAAACTTCCTGCAATACTCCTACGGCAGGCTTCATTCCATTATTCACATATTCGGAAAAACTATTTGGAGGAACATATCCTTTGACAGTAACTGAATCAAAATTTGAATCAATTACAATTACTTTTACGGAGTCCCCTTCTGACCAACCTGCGAAGTGATCATTGTAAATTGATATGTTTTCATTGTTCCAAATGAACTTGTATGGCTTTTTACCGCCTTGCACATCAATTTTAACAGACACATTATCAATGGCCTGTGACTTATCTTTAGTTGTTAGTTCAGCCGATAAAGGAACATCTTGTCCAAATACAAAACTAGAAAACAGAAATAGGGTAGCCAAAACCTTAGCTAATCTCATAAATATTATTTTTTTGTGTTCAATTTTTATTACCTCTTTGAATCTCTTAACAATAAAATTAAAAGGTCAGATTCGCTAATTTAAAAATATTATTTTAATTGTCGAGGTCTATCTTAGATAAGCTTTCTACAAAATCTGTAGGAACATACCCTAGTTCTGACTTTGCTTTATAAGTGTCTAGCCCAGATGAAATTGGGCGTTTGGCTTTTTGATTTAATTTTCCTGAGGTTATAGCATGTACTTTAATAGGGTTCACATTTAGGTATTTGGCTACTTTAAGAATATAATCATGCATTGATAACAATTCTCCTCCTGCTATATTATACACTCCAAATTCTTTTAATAGGACAACTTTTGCACAAGCTTGAACAAGATCGTCTACAAAAGTTGGGGTTCTAAATTGGTCATTAACGATATTCAAGTCTTTCCCTGCTCTCAATTCATTAATTGCCCAACTAAAAATATTCCCTTTTTTCAATGATTCGCCAACACCATAAACTATGGATGTTCTTAGAATTGTGGATTGCTCATGTCTACTTTCAAAAATCACCTCTTCACCGCCCCATTTTGACTTTCCATAATTACTCAATGGATTTGCAGTATCCTCTTCAGAATAAAGCTTCTTTTTACCATCAAAAATAAAATCAGTTGAAATTTGAATTAAATGAATTTCTGCTCCATTAATTCCTTCCAAAATATTAGCAACTCCGCGCGCATTCACATTAAAACACTCCGTTTCGTGATCTTCACATGCATCTACGTTGGTCATTGCAGCTGCATTAATTATATGAGTTGGATTAAAAGAGTTTATCACTTCAACAGTTTGAGCCATATTCTCAATGTCTAAAAGAGCAAATTTTTCATTTGGACAAAAAGATAGTTTATTTTCTGTTTTTGCAGTAGCTAAGAATTCTATATTATGTTGCTGAAAATATTTAACTAATTTTTGACCTAATAACCCGTTACTTCCAGTTATTAAAATCTTTTTTAATGATTCAATCATAGTTCCCAAATTGAGGTTCTTTTTTTACGTAATTTAAAAATGTGTTTATTTTCTAATATCCATCCCATTCCCAAATATATGACCAATGGAGAACCTAAAGCGAAGAAAGAGCTGTAGATAAAAAACAAACGTACTTTTGTTGTTCTTACGCCTAATTTTTTCGCCCACCATTCACTGACTCCAAAGGAGCGCATCTCAAAGAAAAAAACGACTTTCTGAATAAATTTACGCATAATTACTTTTCTAAATTTTCTATTCCGACCTTACAGGATAAACATTTTTTAAATTTACAAAATTCATTGTTTAATTCTAACAAACCTTGACTTTGTAATGCATTTTCTGCTGAAAAACCAATAGTCTTCCAATAATTAATGACATTATTGGATTCTGAGGGTAGTTTTTCCATTAGCTCAACAGCTTTGTCACTATAAGAAAAGTCATTGTACAAATGCTTTAAAGAAACAAAATAAGGAACCAATCCATTGATGATTAAATTCTGTTTAAACAACTTTGAAAAATTTAAGTTCCTGATTTTTGTCGATTTTCCGAATATAAAATGTGTTTTCCAATAATCATCAAGATAAGTACCTGATAAATTATTTACTTCTTTAATAATTTGATGGGCATCCAAAGCTGATAAGTTATAAATATTAAATTGTAACAAAAACCCACTCACTTGAGCAAGAACGAAGGTTGGAAAACTATTGGGCCGTATTCCACTAAATTTCCATGAGCACTTATTCATTTCGGACAAATTATGCTTGTGTTTTAACAATTGCCATGTATATTTTAGTTCCTGATAATAGTCATCTTGTATTTCTCCGTTTAAAAATCCAGCCGTTCCAAAAACAAGTGCTTCTAATCGGTTATTATCCCATTGTTCTTTTGCTATTAATTTATAAGGTAAAATGCAGGCCAACTCTTGCATAGGTAATTTATTCACCCTTCCTCCAACAGCTTTAAGAACTGAAGCTAATAATACTGAATATTTATCGCGCTCTTCAAATTTTATTAATTCTAAAAGTTCGAGTCCCTTTCTTTCAATTCTATGAAGAAAAGATACATCAATCTGCTGCAAGAGTGACAACTTATAATTCTTCACAATATTTGAACAAGGAACTTGAGAAGGAGTCGAGATTATGCTCTCGTAATTCCTCAAATGTGCTAAATCAATATGGTTTTCGAGTTCAATTGTAGGAAGTTTCACCCCATTAACGATTACATCCTTATCGTGTTTAAAAACAACATGAAGTATCACATTATTATATGCATCATCTAGGTGATGCTTATGAACATACCAATCAGAAGATTTAATATGTAATTCAATATTTCCGGACCATTTAATACCATCGATTAAAACTGTTCCATTAAAAAAGTCTGGTCCGGCATCAAGGTTATACCAGCCTACTTCTTCAACACTAACGGGTGCTCCATTAGTAAGTTTGAGTTGAGTAAAATTCAAGCGTTTCATACGCCAGAGAAAATGCAAATATTCTTCTTGCATGATTTGGTGATTTTAGGATTGCCCATATAAGTTAATAAAACTTTATAGTAATTCCTAAAAACAAAGATTAAAATCACTTCACCCCTTTTACACCTATCAAAGTAATGTCATCAGTCTGAGAATCATTCCCTATCCAATCATTAAAGTGCTTTTTAAAAGCATCACCCTGTTTGTGAATAGGTTGTTTTGAATAATCATCTAATAATGAGAGGAATTTTTTAATGGTCAGCTTCTTGTTTCTAGCTCCTCCAAATTGATCAGGATATCCATCTGAAAACAGATAAATAATTTGATTTTCCAGTAGGGGAACACTCTCGGTTTTATAGGAAAAATCATCTGTTCTGGGGACATCACCAATATGTTTTGATTGTCCTTTTATAACTTCGAAAGATTCTTTTTCATTGTTTTTAATAACAAACCTACCTCCCGCTAATGCGTATTCGACTTCATTGGTCTTCTTATCAAAAACACAAACCACGGCCTCCATTCCGTCTTGAATTCTATTTTGCCCATCACGAGGCAGCACTTCAGTTAATCGATTATCTAATTGATTAAGAATTTCTCCCGGATCAACAACCTTCGCCTCTAAAATGATTTGATTTAAGATATTAATTCCCAAAAGTGTCATGAATGAACCCGGAACACCGTGTCCGGCGCAATCTGAAAGAATCAAAATAGTCTTACCTTCTACTTCTTTAAGCCAAAAGAAATCTCCTGACACAATATCTTTTGGTTTAAACATTATAAAATGTTCTTGAAAGTGCGCTTCGAAGTGTGAAGCGTCCGGCAACATATTGAATTGAATTCTGCGGGCGTAGTTTATAGAATCTTTAATATCCTTATTTTGTTCTTTAATTATAACATTGGTTTTCCTTGTATTGGTGATATCTCTTGCTAAACCAAGGAAACCTGTCACAATATTCTCTGCTCCTAGCTTCCTCATTGGTGAAAGCTTCAAGCCAAGCCATCTTATTTCTTCAGAAGGTGTATTGATAAGAAATTCTCTGTATCCTCCTTTATTTCGACGTTTTATATTCCTTTTAAAGAAAGACCTTACGCGTTTATGAAAAGAAGGTTCCACAACATTAAAAATTGAAAGATTCAACAACTCGCTCTTCGTTCTGTCAAATATCTCACAACATTTTTCATTAACAAAGGTGAAGTTTCCTTTGATATCAGTTTGAAATATTAAATCATCTGCATTTTTCACAATCAGTTCGTAATAACTTTCTAGGTTAATCTTTTCGGTAACGTCTTGACCTAAAATAACCCTTAGTTCATCAGAAAACTGTTTACAAGACCATTGATAATAGACCACCTCATCTTTTGCTGTAATCAGTGGCGTGACGAAAATCGAACCTTCTTTAAATTGATTGATTAAATCATCATCACTGAAACTTTTTAATTCATTATAAGCAGGTTGGTAATCATTTAGAAAAAGGACATTCTCTCCTTTCAGGGGTTTTGTCATCCCTAAAAGTTCCTCAACATTTTCACTTGAATAGGATATCTTTCCTTTTTTATCAAAGGCAACAACCAATGCATTTCCCTTATTTATAATTCCAGAAGTAAAAATCAATTTTTCCAGTGAGTTATTTCTTAGGTAAGTTTTAAATATCATTAAGAAACTAACAATAGCCATCCCCATTAAGAATAGATATTGATTGTATTTAGCATTTTCTACTCCAAACATAATAACGACTCCAAAAACTCCCATTGCTAAGCTGAGGAAAACAGCTGAACGCATACTTTTCAGCGCTAAAGAACCAATCGAAGATACCATTATTATACCTGCAAAATAAAACGGATGAATATCCGACAAGAAAGAAAAAACGAATTGATACCCCAATAATATAAGGTATCCAACAACAAGATAAGTCGCTGTTTTCCTTGATGACTTATCGATATAAGTCATTACAAAATAGAGTGAAAGTAATAACAATCCTACTGAAATTGCTGCAAAATCATTTTTCTCCAATGAGTCATCTATTCGCGGACCTAATAAGTGCCCAAATGTATTTGTAATTGCGCCGAAAATTAGAATACTTTTTGCCATAGCCCGATCCGCAAAAACATCTCTCGAAAGAATTATGTTTTTTCTATTAAAGCTACTGATTCTTGAGAGTAAAAGAACATTTACTAAAACCACTAAAATGACCATAATAATTATGAACCATTTATTTTTATAGTAAGGAATATCGATATTAAAATTGACAGAACTGATTTTACTTTCATTCTCTCCATCAATTGATGATTGAACTTCAAAAGTATAGCTTCCTGCCAAGAGACCATTCAAAACAGCTTCTTGTTTTAATGACCAATCGGTCCATTCATTTACTTCCTGAATCCCTCGTTTAAGCCTAAAGCGATAGGATACAGCATTAGATTTTGTATTTATACTTTTGAATTCTATCAATAAGTTATTGTCCTCCGTCTCTATAACAATAGGATTATTTTCATAAAGAAGATTTTTAATATTTTTGTTTTTAATAGAAAAGACAATCGGCTTATTCAATTTATTTTTCCGTTCAAAAAGCTCTGGACGAACCAGTATCAGACCACCTAGCGTCCCTAGCAGTATTGAACCATCCTTCATTTGAAAAGAAGAGCGCATATGCGTTTGATAACCATAGAATCCATTCTCTTTATTATAATTTGTACTTATAATTGGTTTCCCATTCTTATTAACTTTTAGTACCGTAATTCCTTTATTACTTCCAATAATCAAATGACCAAACTTGTCAGAATTCAATGTATAAATAAGTAAAGAGGGAAGAAAATCTGCTTCTGATATTGAAACTATTTTATCGTTGTTTGTGATCCCCATCAATCCATTATCAAAACTAAACCAAATTGTCCCATGTGAATCTATGACGGAGTTCCCAACGTAAGTCCCTATTTTTTTGCCGTCAATTATTTTGGGCATATTCAATAATTCATCCTTTGCTCTATCATATTTCACCACTCCATAATTCGTCCCAAAATAGAGTGCTGTAGAATCTTTTGCAACAATTCCATTGTGGATATACGCAGGAGCATTGCTGAAATCTTCCACTTTTCCAGTTTGCAAATCTTTTCTAAAAAGACCTTCACTATGAACAGAGTACCATAAATAACCAAAAGCATTTATTATCAAACTAACCTTTTCATTTTTGAGATCTGAAAGGGGTAAATACTCCTCTAAATTAGTGCCTTCAATTTGAAAAACTCCCTTGTCTGTGGAAACAAGCTGAAGATCACCAACTGTTGTCATTGAACTTATTGAGGCTCCTTCACTTTTTACAAAGTGGTTTTCTGGTATTCCTTCCCCTATAAAAGTCCCTTCCCCTTCTACTGATAGTATAAAGTTATTGTCCTTTGTTTTAGCAATAAAAGAAATGTGTGAATCTTTAAACACCATATCGCTGCTTAGCTTAAAGAAAGGATCAAGTGAAATCCGAAAAGCACCATTAGAAGTCGTTGTTACCCATATATCGGAATTTCGATCTACCAAAACATCGGTAGGATTAATGATTTTTAGATTAGAATTATTGTTGATTAATTTAAATTGAAAAGTGTTTGTTTCAAAAATAATAAGACGTCCTTTGTTGGTGATAAATACTATTAAATTTTTCCTTTTGTCCCATTTCACAATCTCTTCACCATCAAAAAGAATCGGATCAAAAGTTTTATTCTTATGTAAACTCTTGTTTTTTACATTCTTTAAAGAAAGGGATAGACTATTTCTTAAGTATTTATCAATAAAAAACAACCTGTTTTCAAATTTATATCCAACTACAAAATCCTTAACTTCATTTTGATTAAGCCCCAACCAATCATTCAACTCCAAAATACTATTTCCCTTAACACAGTAATTCATTTTGGATGAAAAAATCAATGCTTCATCATCAAGTAAACAATTCCCAAAATAATGTAGATTAGGATCAAAAGGAGAGATTGATTTATGTTGAATAACAGAACTGTCCTTAAAAATACTTAAGCCCCTGTCTTGAAGAATTATGCACTTATTATGATGATAAAATATTGCATGCCCCCCCCCTATACCTTTGAGAATAGATAATCTTGAAATTGTATCATTGTCGTGGGAATATATCCCTCTATACATTGTAGAAAAAAGAACGCTACTTTTATAGAAAGAAATATCATTGATGTGCCGGTTATTTCTGCTTTGAATCTTCTCTAAAAAATCAAATGATTCCCCGTCATAACGCATAAGTCCTGCTCCATCAGTTCCAAACCATAAATATCCGTCTTCTGATTCTTCCACAGAAAGAATAGAATTAAGGCTGATATCATTTTGATAATTGAAGTTTGTAAACGTATAATTTTGAGCTACGGATAAGAAAGAAACCGCAACAGTTGAAATAAAATAAAAGAACCACCCTTGTAGTTTCATGTTTTGAAAGTCTCCATTTATATATCTAAAAAGACTAAAGAAAGCTATAATTTTTTAAACCGAGAAGACTTTGATTAAATTTTGGACTTTTCGTGCTTTCATTTTTGCCTGTTCAATATCAATATCTGTAATTGTAACATGTCCCATTTTTCGGTTTGGCTTTGTTTTAGGTTTTCCATATAGATGAACATAAACTCCTTGCATTTGCATTAAGCTTTCAATTCCATCATATTTCGCAGAACCTTCATGGTTTTGGTCACCAAGTAAATTAATCATTACTCCAGCTGTTTTAATTGAAGTATTTCCCAAGGGAAGTCCCAAAATAGCGCGTAAATGCTGTTCAAATTGAGATACAAAATTACACTCAATTGTATGGTGACCGCTATTGTGCGTCCTTGGGGCAACTTCGTTAACCAACAAATCTCCTTCCTTTGTCAGAAACAACTCAACAGCTAGAAGCCCAACCATATTTAGTTTTTGAATCACATCTTTTGCCAATGCTGTTGCCTTTTGTTCTATGCTTTCAGAAATATTTGCTGGACTAAAAAGGAATTCGACCAAATTCAATTCCTCACTAAATTCACATTCGACAACAGGAAATGTTTTCACCTCTCCACTTTCATTTCTTGCCACTAAAACAGAAAGTTCTTTTGTGAAATTAATTTTTTCTTCTATTAATGAAGGTTGATCAAAAGCTTTAGTATCAAAATCTGAAATAGATTTAATCATTGTTACACCTTTACCATCATAACCACCTTTTCTTATTTTTTGAATAAATGGTAAATGGTTGGTATGAACTTGAAGTTCTGATTTACTATTTATGAGATGATAAGGTGCGGTTGGAATACCATTTTCTTTATAGAACTCTTTTTGCAGTCCTTTGTCTTGAATCAATTTCAAAACATGGGGTTGCGGAAAAACCTTAACACCTTGAGATTCTAAATCTTCCAAAGCCTTCACATTAATATGCTCTATTTCTACGGTAAGAACGTCTTTATCCTTTCCAAAAGCCATTACATCCGCATAGGATTGGATATCTCCTTCGGTAAACTCGTAGGCTAATCTTCCGCATGGAGCAGATTTCGAAGAATCCATTGCAAAGATGTGAATATCGTAGTTCATCGCGGATTGAATCATCATTCTACCGAGTTGTCCACCACCTAAAACTCCTAATTTAAAAGTATCTCCGTACCACAGCTTTTCCATAATCCTCAAGTTTTCAAAATTATTGCGAAGATACAGAAGCCTTTTGGAGATTAATAGTTGATTTATAAAAAAGTTTAGAACAATTAAAATGTTTTAAAAATATTATCTTTGTAGAAAGTACAAACTAAGAGAAGGTGCAAATAAAAGACAAGAGATTCGAATTATACATTTCTGAGGAGGAAATTTTAAATTCCATACAAAAATTAGCAGAGCGAATAAACACTGATTACAAAGGCGAAGAAATTGTTTTCGTCGGTGTATTGAATGGTGCTTTCATGTTTGCCGCAGACTTGATGAAGGATATAAATTTAGAATGTGAAATATCATTTGTGAAAGTCACTTCTTATAAAGGTACCTCAAGTACCGGCAAAGTGCATGAACTTATTGGATTAAGTACAGATATTAAAAATAAACATGTAGTCATTTTGGAGGATATAGTAGATTCAGGACTTACCTTAAGTAAATTATATTCCATGATTGACCATAACTCACCTAAATCTGTTGAAGTAGCTACACTTTTATACAAACCCGAAGCTTTTCAAGGGAAATATCCGCCCAAGTATGTAGGACTAGAGATCCCAAACAAATTCATTATCGGATATGGACTAGATTATTTAGAATTCGGAAGAAATACAAGAGATATTTATCAGATAACATAATAAAAAAAAGAATATGTTAAATTTAGTGCTATTTGGACCTCCAGGAGCTGGAAAAGGTACCCAATCAGAAAACATTATTAGTAAATATGGATTAACTCACCTTTCAACAGGTGACATTTTCAGATCTAATATTGGAAATTCAACTGAATTAGGGGAATTAGCGAAGTCCTATATTGATAAGGGCCAGTTGGTTCCTGATGAAGTAACCATCAATATGTTAAAGTCTGAAGTAAGCAAAATCGAAGACCCAAAAGGATTTATTTTTGATGGCTTCCCTAGAACATCTCCACAAGCAGAAGCTTTAGATTTATTTTTAGCAGAAAATGGTACGGAAATTTCTGGAATGATTGCTTTGGAAGTTCCTGAAGACGAATTAAAAGAAAGATTGCGCAAAAGAGCAATCGATTCTGGTCGAGCAGATGATGCCAACCCAGAAATTATTGCGAATAGAATTACAGTTTATAACAACGAAACTGCGCCTGTAAAAAACTTCTATAAAAAACAAAACAAACTCCATAAAATCAATGGATTAGGCGGTATAGAAGAGATTTCGAATGAGATTATAAAAACAATAGAATCAATAAACTATTAATTGAATGGCTTCAGATAACTTTGTAGATTACGTAAAAATATTTTGCCGCTCAGGAAAAGGTGGGGCTGGTTCTCGTCACATGAGAAGAGAGCGCCATATTCCTAAAGGAGGACCTGATGGCGGTGATGGTGGTCGTGGTGGACATGTTATCATTAGAGGAGACAAGCAGTTGTGGACTTTATTGCACCTAAAATTTCAAAAACATACAAAAGCGCCACACGGAAGAAGTGGCGGTGGTCAGCAGCGGACTGGAGCAGAAGGAGACGATGTTTATGTAGATGTCCCAATTGGTACAATCGTTAGAGATTCCGAAACAAATGAAATTCTTTTTGAAATTGATGAAGATGGACAGGAAAAGATTGTAAGAAAAGGGGGTAAAGGTGGACGTGGAAATACCCACTTCAAAAGTTCTACCAACAGATCACCAGATTATGCTCAACCAGGAGAGGATGAAGTAGAAGGTTGGTCAATTTTAGAATTAAAAATCCTTGCAGATGTTGGACTTGTTGGTTTTCCAAATGCAGGAAAAAGCACATTACTATCTGTTCTTTCAGCGGCCAAACCAGAAATTGCAAATTATCCTTTTACAACTTTAAGACCTAATTTAGGAATTGTTGGTTACCGTGGAAGCCGTTCATTTATTATGGCAGATATTCCTGGTATTATTGAGGGAGCTCACGAAGGAAAAGGACTTGGACTCCGTTTCTTAAGACATATTGAAAGAAATTCTCTTTTGTTATTCTTAGTACCTGCAGATAGTGAAGATATCAAAAAAGAATACGAAATATTGGTCAATGAATTAAGACAATATAATCCAGAATTATTAGATAAGGAAAGACTACTCGCCATTTCTAAATCTGATATGCTAGATGATGAATTAAAGGAAGAAATAATACCGCAATTACCAAACATAGAATCAATATTCATTTCTTCAGTAGCGATGCAAAACTTGAACGAATTGAAAGATTTAATTTGGAAAACGCTAGATCATGATTGAATGGTTAAAGGAAATAGAGCAAACTGTATTGATTGCAATTAACAGTACACATTCTCCTTTTCTAGATACTTTAATGTGGTGGATCAGTGGCAAGTTCATTTGGTTCCCACTTTACCTATTTCTTTTTGTGGTTGTGTACATTAAATTTTCTCTTAAGCATGCACTATGGTTTACTGTATTTGGATTCGCGGCAGTTGGACTAGCTGACTTCACGGCAAATTTCGGGTTTAAACATACACTCATGCGTTTTCGCCCTTCTCATCATTTAACTTTAGGTGAAAAATTACGTTTTCACGAAATGAAGCCTGGTGAGTTTTACAAAGGTGGCCAGTATGGATTTATCTCTGGGCACGCTACGAATTCTTTTGTTATAGCAGTAATGTTTATTCAACAGCTGAAATCTAAAATAAAATTCATTACAACTATTCTCATCTTTTGGGCATTAATCGTTTGTTACAGCAGAATGTATTTGGGGGTGCATTATCCAACTGATATTATTGGTGGTGCAATATGGGGTTCTTCAATTGCTTTACTTTTCCATTGGATATACAGAAAAACTGTTTGGAGAGGAGTATAAATGGTTAATTATGTTTTTTTTTAATAGAGCGTCTAAAAACCCTTGAAACAAAAGAATAAAGTAAAAGACTATTTTACCTAAGCATTCATTTAAGCAACAGGTATTAGCCTTTCAATTTCACTTGAGATTAACCGTCTTTCAAGCGATAAGGTAGAAAAATCTTTTTTAATAATAGCTTTCATTTTCTTATTCTTCTTATAAACATCAAACCATTTGTAGGCGATAACTCCTGAAATTGGAAGTACAGTAAGAAAATATAAAATCCCCATTACAGAAGGCCAATTAAATAGTTTAAGCAATAGAATGGTTAAGGGTACATTAAATAAACCTATTGCAACAAAGCCCAAAAGCATTTTTACACTTCCCCAGAAAACTTTTCTTTCGAAACTCCTTTCAACGAAGTTTTTAACAAATCGATAAGGCAAGTAACAATGAACCAAACCAACTAACATTAACGGAGACAATATAATTAGATGCATGTAATCTCTAATCTTTCGTCTTTGATTGGAGATCACCGCATACAAAGGAGATTCTTCAATATTATCTATCTTTTGCTGATTAAAATAATTTTCCAACCTTTCTTTTAGCTGCATTAACTCCTCCTTCTCCTCTATTTTTTGCTCATTAAACCAACATGCTAAATTTCTAGAATACGCCCATCTTTTGAGTAATGGAATTCTGAAGTCTGAATCTACAGCGCTCATTCCCTTTCTTGTAATGCGCATAATATTCTCATGAAAAGGAGCCATTTCAACATCTCTGATATCAGTAATCTGATCACGCATTTCCTGTTCCACTCTCAAAGTAAGTTCGTGAATAGTCTTACTAGGATCGTCTAAATATTGACTTTTATACTCATTTAAACATATAGAATCTCCATTTGAAATAATACAATCACTCCCGATTTTATTAGGGTCCGAATAATTTGTCCCAACAGCCTGTAAATAAATTTTCTTTTCCCAGTTGATTTCTTCTAAAGCTAAAAAACCTATTCTTACAGCTCCTTTTTTTATTGGCTTGAGACGACGAATGAAAACATTATCTGTAAAACCCTCTGAGAATACAATTAATCCTCTGCCATAATTTAGAATTCTAGCACACTTTTTAAACACCACTTCATTTTTCTTTTTAGTGTCTTCACCATCATGTTGACGATAAATAGGTAACATGTGCGAAGCCCAGAGTATAGGCTTAAGGAATGGCTTAAAGATATCTGATCTTGTCATGAAAAATATAATAGGAGGCTGACTTCCTACAACTGCAAGCGGATCCATAAAAGAGGCTGCATGATTACTCATGAATATGGTTCGCGAAAAATTTTTTGTTGGTCTATTGACATTTTTAAATCTTGGGTAATAAACCCATAAAGTGATTTTCAAAATAAACCCCATCATGAAATATAATATCCTCATACTGTAATTTTTGCTAAGCTTTGAGGTGCAAAAATAAACATTTTAAAATACCATCAAATAAAAAGTAAATAATGAGCCGTCGAGATTAGACTAAAACAGAGCATTAAATCCAAGTTTCAATCTGTTTCCATTATGATAATCTTGAAATAGTTCTCCATCCAACTGATCAATCAAAGCTGATATCAATGTAGAACTTACATCCTCTGCTTCAACAAGATCTATCTTCTCTTCAAAAGGCTCTTGATTATCATCTTTAATTATGATCCAATAAGCGAATTGTTCATCCCCTTCTTTGAAACTCAGTTCTAATTTAACTTCATCTGCTTCCTCTAGTTGCTTTAGCCAATAATAAAAGATTTCTGTAATATATAATCCGAGTGGAACCAGTATATCTATACCAAAATGGTCAAATTTAACATTTACATCTACCACTACTTTTTTCCCATTTGAAGTGCTTTTAAGGTAACTTATCAAATCAAATAGATAAGAATTGATATTCACCAAGCTCACCTCCATGGACTTATAAATATTTTGATGAATGAGCGCCATTGCTTGAACTCGATTGTGCACTTCTTGCAGTGAGGTCATAGAATTTGGCTTATCTTGATTAATGTATAAGCGCAAAATACTAGAGATAATTTGAAGATTATTCGTTACTCTGTGATGGACTTCTTGGATTAAAGTTTGTTGCTTTTGGTGCTGATATTTGAGGGTTGAATATTGAGTTGACAGTGTTTCAATAGCCATGTCTAAATCAGCGCTTTTTTTCTCTAAAACAACTTCCAGCTTTTCTTTGACTATTTCTAGTTCTTCTGCTTCATGTATTTTAACTAAAGCGCCAACTGCAATTGAGGTCACTACCTCCATCAACTTTTTATGACGCTCTGTGTAGAAATATTTTTCAGGATGTTCGCTAGTAATAACGGCATACACAACGTTGTCGATCTTTACTGGCACAATTAATTCAGATCCTGCTTGTACAACATCGAAAATATAATCTTCACTCTCTGAAACGTCATCTACCTTGAGTGAATTCCCTGATTCTGCAACTTTTCCAGCATGACCTTGACCGAAATCAAGTTGTAAGGGATTTCTAATCTCAGATTTCGAGACCTTTGAAGGGCCGAATGCAGCGACTTGCGACAATATTTTATTTTGATTATCAACTTTGTAGACGACACAATCTAAAAAATTCATTTCTTGTGACACCCCGGATACCAAAACTCGAAAAATTTCATCTTCAGTTTTAGCAGAAATAATATCCTGACTGAATCCATGAATCACATCTATTAGATTAGTAAGATTCACTTGATTCATTATAGTTTTTTCATTTCTTAAAATTCCGCTATTCATAAAAAGTAAAATATCTTGACAATATAACCAATCCCAAATAACCATCCTCCTCAGAAAGAATGAAATACTTAATAAATTCGACTAACAACACTTTATCTTCGTTCTGTATACTTTTTAGTACATTCGATTAAATAAACTAGTGTTCAAAATAAGGAAATCAAAAAGTATTCCATTTAATCAATAAAAAAAATAAACTTTAAGAAATGTTTAGAAATTAACTTTTGGCAGCAGATTTAGATTTTAGTAATACAAGGAACTCTATTAGCGGCGGTGTAATAAGGAATAAGGATCCCCATATTGTTACTGAAAAAACCCAATTACCTTGAACAGAAAAAAGCGGTAGGGGAATAATTATAGCGATTAAACCAATGTAATATAACCAATTGTACCAAGGCATTTTCTTTTGAAGAAAGCGCTTGATTAGTTGTGTTAAAATATAAACAATTACAGCTATTAGAAAGGACGTAGGTAAGCTACGCAAATCTAGAATTTCATTTGCTAAAAGATAGTAAATAAATATATAAAAAGCTGATGTAATGAGGACAAGCAATAGTAGGTAATGAAGTCCTTTATTTAATTTATTTTTCACAATTCTAAAATTTAAATACATTACAAAGTTAAGTGAATCTATGTAAAATCAAAAGGTTGAAAATGGTTAGACTTGATTCATTAAACTTATGAGAAAACTACTTACTATTTTCAAGAATTAAAACTTTTCATCTGTCAATAGAATCACAGATCTCAATATATACAATTCATTATCTGAAGACAAAAGTAACTGTCTACTAATCACATTCACCTTTAAAAACAGAGCTTAAATCTCTTTACAATTTTTATTGTTAAATTCAACCTCTAAAAATCGTTTAAAATGCAAATCAAAAGAGTCTTTACTTTACTTATAGCACTGAGTTTTTTCACTACTCCTAATGCACAAGAAAACAACAACGCTAATGACAGCCTAATGGTTCGGAAAATATTTGATGAAGCTCTAGAAAACGGGCGTGCTTATGCAGATTTACGCAGTTTATGTAAAGATATAGGTGCGAGACTTTCAGGGTCTATAAGCGCAGAAATGGCCGTTCAATGGGGGTATCATCGCTTAAATAAATATGATTTTGATACAGTCTATTTTCAAGAAGTGATTGTTCCACATTGGGAGAGGGGAACAAAAGAAAGTGGATATTATCAATCTAAAGATGGAACAATCACGAAAGTTAATCTTCTGGCATTAGGAGGTTCAATTCCAACAAATGGAACAATGGAAGGTGAAATCATCATGTTTAAAAACAGAGATGCGTTATTAAAAGCAACAAAAAAGCAGGTTGAAGGAAAAATAGTTTTCATTGCCCAACCGATGGATCAAAAAATGATAACTACTTTCAATGCTTATGGCGCTTGTTATCCTATTAGGGGATTAGGCGCGGTTGATGCCGCTAGAAAAGGTGCAAAAGCGGTAGTCATTAGATCCCTAAGTTTAAGTGAACACGAACACCCGCATACAGGAACAATGCATTACGCAGAGGGGGTGGGGAAAATTCCAGCTGCTGCAATATCGACTATAGATGCTACGAAATTAGAAAAGCTTATTACTGGAAGTAAAGAGGAATTAACTTTCCATTTTGAAATGGATTGTAAAGTGCTTCCAGATAAAAAATCACATAATGTGATCGCAGAATTAAAAGGCTCAGAAAACCCAAATAACATCATAACGATCGGAGGACATCTAGACTCTTGGGACGTTGGTGAAGGAGCACATGATGATGGCGCTGGAATTGTGCATTCAATGGAGGCTTTAAGAATTTTAAAAGAGCTCAATTACAAACCAAAAAACACATTGCGCGTTGTTTTCTTTATGAATGAAGAAAATGGCAATATGGGCGGAAAAACTTATGCTAAGAAGGTAAAGGAAAATGGTGAAAACCATATTTTGGCTATAGAAAGTGATAGAGGTGGGTTTTCTCCACGTGGATTTTCAGTTGATGGAAAAAAAGAACATTTAGACCTTATACGCTCGTTCAATACATTGTTTAAACCCTATTTAATTCAGCATTTTGAATTTGGATATGGCGGTGTAGATATTAGTCCTTTGAAAAAGGAATTCGAAGATATTGGTTTGATTGGCTTTGTTTCTGATAGTCAACGATACTTTGACTTTCACCACAATGCCAATGATGTTTTTGAAAATGTAAACAAACGAGAACTTCAATTGGGTGCTGGAAGTTTGTCTGCTTTAGTGTATTTGCTGGATAGCTATTATTAGGGGAGATTGAAACACGAAGTGTTTTTCCGCAGATTTTCGGTTTGGTGGGGAGGTATCCCGCAAATTTCGCAGATTTTTTTTTTCGTGGAGATTGGCTGGATGATTGCTCCTCTTTCTCACTCTCTTTCTCACTGTAATTCTTAAGGTTTATACTCATGATTTTCCATCAGAGTTTGTTCGGTAGGGCTTAGATGTTTTTGTTGGATGAAATAGTATATATTCAGTGCAGC